>Ga0265294_10004875_pt1 | contig 16544 bp, 10 predicted proteins | sample MunlanPumphouse3_FD_192504 | JGI IMG/M metagenome (GOLD analysis project Ga0265294, IMG submission 192504) | Groundwater microbial communities from a municipal landfill in Southern Ontario, Canada - Pumphouse #3 | ecosystem: Environmental > Aquatic > Deep subsurface > Groundwater | place...
AAATTGTTTCTCAAGGAATATTACAGTTTATTTGGGCAGTTAGTAGAGAAAAGTGAAGATTTAAGGAAGGAAAAAATGAGAAATCACTAAATTATGAAATTGTGTCGGATTTTTTACGTGTTTAATAAAATGACTTTCATCTTACATTATAACAGTAAGGGGCGCAAATATTAATATATTATTGACATTATTTATGATAAAAACATTTAATTGGCGGCAGGTCAATTCTGTTTTTAAAAAGAATAACGGCATATTCCGTATAATTAGACAGCAGTTTCAGAAAAATTCCCCTGACTCATAAACGGTTCTTAAAAATAAGGTAACCAGTACAGTATTAAACACACCAGAAAACACACCAGAAAGCAATCAGTTATAAATGTTCAAAGCTGAAGTTTTTCAAACCATAGTTTTCAAATCATAGTTTTCAAAGTTAGATTTAAAAGCTGGGGATCCTGAATGAAGAAAAAGTTAAGAGAGCCTGGTGCCGAGACTACAGGAAATGAACGGGTGGAAGATCTTCTGAACCAGGCTGAACAATACATCAGGCTCGAGAACATTTCCTCACCTTCCCGGAAGATAAAAGAAAAAGGACTTGCTGAGATTATTGATGTTCAGGCGGTCCAGTCCCTCATGGAGGACTTTTATAAGCTTGCCCGCATCCCTATGTGCCTGGAAGACCTTGAAGGCAATATTCTGGTGGGCGTCGGCTGGCAGGATATCTGCATCAGGTACCACAGGGCAGATCCTGAGACCTGCAAACGCTGTATCGAAAATAGTGCGAAGTTGGCAGAAGGTATTGCGCCTGGAGAGTTTAAGCTGTGCAGGTGCAGAAACAGTATGTGGAAGATGGCAACCCCAATGATCGTCAGCGATCAGCATGTAGGCAATATTTTTTCAGGGCACTTCTTTTTTGATGATGAACCTCTGGATTATGAGTTTTTCCGAGCCAGGGCAGGAAAATATGGCTTTAATGAAAAGGAATACATAGAGGCTCTTGAAAAAGTCCCGAGGTTGAGCAGGGAAGCTGTAAACACAGGAATGTCCTTCTTCATGAAATTTGCCAGCATGGTCTTACAGGTAAGTTACAGCAATTTCAGGTTATATCAGGCTCTGGAAGAACGCAACGTACTGATGAATTCGCTGCGTGAGAGTGAGGAAAAATGCCGCAGTTTTTTAGAGGCAGCAAATGAAGGGATATGGATAATTAACGCTGAAGATAAGACCATTTATGTAAATAAAAAAATGTCCGGGATGCTGGGATATACTCAGCAAGAGATGATAGGCAGACCCGGGTGGGACTTCATAGATGAAAAAGACAGGTGTGTTTCCGAAAAGATCAGGGAAAAAAAGCATCAGGATATAGATGAAAGCCATGAATTCAAATTTATATGTAAAGATGGCTCTCCCTTATGGGCACTTGTTAATACCAAATCCTTTTTTGACAGGGACGGAAATTTTGCAGGCTGTATCTGGATGTTCACAGATATCACAGACCGTAAACAGGCTGAAGAAGCCCTTATCAGGAGAGAAAATGAGTTCCGTACACTGGCTGAAAATTCTCCTGATATAATTGCCCGATATGACAGACAAAAACGCTACATTTACGTTAACCCTGCTGCTGCAGAGCCTTCAGGTTACTCTCCGGAAGAAATCATGGGGAAAAACAGTATTGAACTGGGAATAGATCCTGAAACAACAAAGTTCTGGGAAGAGAGTATTGAAAACGTTTTCATAACAGGAAAACCCGAAACAATTGAATTCAATTACATGTCCCCTGAAGGAAAAGATTACTATTTTAATACACAGCTGGTTCCTGAATTTATTGATGAGAAAGTAAACTCTGTCCTTGCCATTTCCCGTGATATAACAGATAAAAAAATAGCAGAAGCTAAATTGAAAGAAACACTTGAGAATCTGGAAAGATTGGTAAGAAAAAGAACCGCAGAACTGGAAAAAGCCTATTATTCATTAAAAGAAAGCGAAAAAGGCCTTGCTGAAGCCCAGGAAATGGCCCATATAGGGAACTGGGAATGGGATATTGCAGCTAATAAAACATACTGGTCTGAAGAAATGTACCATATTTTCGGACGGGATACTAACAGGCCAGCTCCGGTTTACACTGAACACCTGAATTATATACATCCCGATGACAGGGACTATTTTGACTCCTCCACAAGGAAAGCTGGAAGTGAAAAAACTTCCATTATTGAGTACAGGATTGTGCTGGACAGCGGGGAGGAACGTACAGTACACATGCGGGCTCAGGCAGTTTTTAATGAGGAAAATATCCCCATTAAAGTAAAAGGAACGGTTCAGGATATCACTGAGCGTAAAAAAGCCGAACAGACACTTGTAAACCTTGAGATAGCCCGTAAGAAGGAAATCCACCACAGGATAAAGAATAACCTCCAGGTCATATCATCTCTTCTGGATCTCCAGGCTGAAAATTTCAGCAGCAAGACATGCATTAAAAACTCCGATGTTCTTAATGCTTTCAGGGAAAGCCAGGACAGAATAATGTCTATTGCCCTGATTCACGAAGAACTCCATGAAGGCGGAGGAAATAACGCACTGTATTTTTCTCCTTATCTTGAAAAACTCGTTGAGAATCTTTTCCAGACATACAGCCTTGGAAATGCCAGCATCAGTTTATATACGGATCTTGAAGAGGATATATTTTTTGACATGGATACGGCTGTTCCTTTAGGGATAATTGTCAATGAACTTGTTTCCAACTCTTTAAAACACGCATTTAAAGGTAGAAGCGAAGGGGAAATTCAGATCAAACTATTTAAAGAAGGGAGTGGCGGAGAAGAAAAAACCGAAAGCGGAATGGAAAAGAATAAGAAAAGACCTGCTGGAAAGGATACAGGCACTGCAGATACAGGTTATGTACTGGTTGTCTCGGATGACGGGGCTGGAATTCCTGAAACAATAAATCTGGAAAACTCGGATTCTCTTGGTTTGCAGCTTGTAAACATCCTGGTAGACCAGCTTGAAGGGGAAATCGAGCTAAAGAGAGATAACGGTACTGAATTCATGATAAAAATCAATGTACGGCAAGGTTCTTTAAAGTCCCAGGCTGAGGAAAAAAACTCACAAAACTGAGGATTTGTGATTTAAAATTAAAATAGATAAAATTAAAACTGCAAATCCCTATTTTTATATCCTGTTTTTAAATATACTTCGAATTCCGGCATATCAGGGCTGTTTCAATGATCTCCTGTTTACGTGAATCTTTATATTAAGGAGGAGTTATATAATTGAATATATTTAATTTATATCGCTTCAAGCCAGATTTAGATTTCATTGAGGCAGATGTTTGAAAGTGATCCGGCGGTTTCTCTTTTGAGCCAGTTTCTGGGACTGGAGCTGGGGATTGCTGCCGGAAACCGGAAGAAAGAATATTCCGAAAACTAAAAAAGATACTATGGGAGGAAATAATCTATGTTAGGGGGCTATGCGGGAAAAATTCTAGATGTTGACCTTGAAACAGGAGAGCTTAAGGACAAAATGCCGGATGAAGAGATACTGAGGAGGTATATTGGAGGGAAAGGTCTCGGACTGAAACTCATATACGATGAGTTCAGGGATGATATGCAGCCCTTTGACCCGGATAACCTCCTTGTATTCTCAACAGGCCCTGCCACAGGAGCAAGAGTGCCAACCAGCGGGCGTTTCCATGTGCTTACGAGTAAATCTCCGCTTACAGGGGCAGTCGGGAGCGGGAACTCAGGAGGGAAATGGGGACCTTACCTGAAGTTTGCAGGTTATGACGCAATAGTTATAAGAGGCATTTCTGAGAAACCGGTTTACCTGACCATTATAGATGGGAAGGCTGAACTTGTCGAAGCTCCTGAAATCTGGGGCATGACCGTACCTGCTGTTACGGAAGAACTGCTAAACAGGGCAGGGACAGACCCGAAGAAAACTTCCATTGCGTGTATAGGGCCAGCTGGCGAGAACCTGAGCCTCATATCCTGTATTATGAACGACGAATACAGGGCAGCAGGCAGGACAGGTTCAGGGGCTGTTATGGGCAGCAAGAAATTAAAAGCCATTGTTGTTTCCGGAAACCAGAGGCAGAAATCCGCAAATCCGGAAATGCTTGCTGAAAAAGTTGCCGAATCCATGAGCCTCATCAGGGAAAACCCGGTAACAGGGCCAAAAGGAGGCCTGCATGTTTACGGGACTGCGGTCCTTGTGAACATAGTGAATGCACACGGAGCCTATTCCTCAAGAAACTTCCAGCAGAGCTATTTCCCTGAAGCCGATGAACAGAGCGGAGAAAAACTCGCTGAAAGTTATCTTACAGGGACTACAGGCTGCTGGGGCTGCCCGATTGTCTGCGGAAGAAAGTCCTTTGTTCCTGACGGCCCTTTCAGTGTAAAGTATACTGAAGGTCCTGAGTATGAGACAATTTTTGCTCTGGGCTCCAACTGCGGAGTAAAAGAGCTCGATGCTGTCATAAAAGCCAACCACTTCTGCAACGAGTTCGGGATAGATACGATTTCCATGGGAGGGACTATAGCCTGTGCCATGGAACTTGTAGAGAAAGGAAAAATTCCCGAAGAAAAATTACTGGGTTTTAACCTGAGGTTCGGGGACCCCGGAGCAATGGTTGAGTGCGTCTGGAGGGCAGCGTATAAAGCAGGTTTTGGGGCTGACCTTGCGCTTGGCTCGAGAAAGCTTGCGGAAAAGTATCAGGCTCCGGAATACGCAATAAACGTCAAAGGCATGGAACTTCCTGCCTATGACCCCCGTCCGATCCAGGGGATAGGGCTTGAATATGCAACCTCAAATCGCGGAGGAGACCACGTTTACGGCTATACCATTCCATCCGAACTCCTCGGGATTCCTGAGAAGCGTGACCCTTATTCAACGGAAGGAAAGCCGGAGTGGACCATTTTTATGCAGGATCTTGGTTCGGTGATCAACTCAAGTGTTATCTGCCTCTTTACCAGTTTTGCCCTCGGGCTTCCCCAGTATGCAGGGATCCTCCAGGCTATCACGGGCATGGAACTTGATCCCGAAAAACTGCTTAAGATAGGGGAGAGGATTACGAACCTTGAGCGCCATATGAACAACAGGTACGGCTTTAACAGGGTTCAGGACGCTCTCCCAAAGCGCCTTACAGCAGAACCCACCCCCGCCGGACCTTCCAGGGGACAGGTCTCTCATGTGCCTGAAATGATTGATAAATATTACGAACTCAGAGGCTGGATTGATGGAGTGCCCACGGAAGAAAAGTTAAAAGAACTCGGGATTGCCTGATGGGAAACAACGGGAAAATGAAAATAAATGTGAAATTTCTTGCCTCTATCCGCGAGATAGCCGGGGCTCACGAGATGCAGTTTGAACTGAATTCAGGGTATACTGTAAAAGACCTCCTTGAATTTCTGGAACTTCGTTTTGGAGCGGAGTTTAAAGAAGCGGCGGGAAAACCCTTCGAGGACGAGAATCCCAGGTTAAGATTCCTTGTTAACGGAAGAGATATTGATTTTCTCCGGGGGCCCGGAACAGAACTGAAGGAAGGAGACCTTGTCGTCCTCATCCCTCCGGTTGGAGGAGGTTAAGTGAGAGAAGGTTAAGTGAGAGAAGGTTAAGTGAGAGAAGGTTAAGTGAGAGAAGGTTAAGTGAGAGAAGGTTAAGTGAGAGAAGGTTAAGTGAGAGATATAGAAAAAAGTAAATAAAAATGCTTGAATTAAGAAAGGACAAAACAGTCAGGGAAAAGTGGTGGAAATTTGAAAGCTCTGATAATTATGGACATGACAAATGACTTCGTATTCGAGAAATATGAACATGAAGGAAAAGAATACGAAGGCAGGCTTGTAGCCCCGCTGGGGAAGACGATAGTCGAGCCTATTGAAGCCCTGGTGAAAAAAGTGGTTAACAGCGGTACAGTCTCTCTTTTCAGGATTTCCAAAGACCACTACGACGCTTTTACAAACCCCGAACTTGAACTGAAGGTGGCAGAGCTTGGAATTGACGAAGTGTTCATGACAGGGCTTGTCGATGAGGTCTGCATCTACCATAACACTCTCGGATTTCTCGAAAGAGGATTTCGGACAAATGTCGTTAGAGGCTGTACCGCCCCTTTTGACCCGGAAAAGGGAAGAGAATCTCTGGGGGAACTCGATGCCTGTGGCACGAAGATGGTCGATGATATCCCTTCTGACATAGGCGTGATTCTCCTTCTCGAAGACGAACACGATGAGAACTCAGAAGAAATAAAATCCGGAAGCTGGCCTCCCCATAGTATGAAAGGAACTCCAGGAGCCCTTACAATAAAACCTATAAGAGAGGCGCTTGAGAGCAGAAAATAAGAATGAAAAAATGAAATAAAAAGAAAAGAGGAAAGAGGAACGAAAATAGGGACAGAAAAAATCCGAATAATGTCTTTATTTTTTCTGTTTCAAGCCCTTTTTCTATTTTTTTCTTTTCTCTTCTTTTCTCTTCTTTTTTCTTAGCCATCCCTTCCTTTCATATTGCAGGTCGATCTCAGGCTTAATTCAATACCCTTTCTTCAAAATTCAATACAGGCTCGGTCTCTTCAAGCCTGTTTATATTCGGCTCTTCAGCAAGCTGAGGTTTTTTTTCAGTTTCGGATTTAATATGAAGCACCCTCTGCGGGTAGGGGATTTCTATCCCGTTTTCTTCAAGGGTTTTTTTGATATTCCACAGGAGCCTGGTCTTCAGCCCGAACCATTCACTTACGGGTGCCCAGATTCTCACCACGATATTGACCGAGCTGTCTCCCAGCTCGTTTACAAAAACCGATGGAGAAGGGCTCAGAAGGGCAAAGGGCTCCTTATCTATGAGATCCTTGATCAGCCATATTGCAGCACCGGCATCATCACTGTAGCGGATCCTGATCGTATATTCAAACCTTCTTACAGGGTGCCCCACAATATTCGTAATATTTGTAGTGAACACCTGCTGATTTGGGATTCGAACAAGAAGGCCGTCATATGTCCTTATCAGGGTTGAGATTATGCGTATATCCGTGACATAGCCGGCTATCCCGTTAACATCCACCTGGTCTCCTATTTTTATGGGCCTTTCAAACATAAGAAAACAGCCTGAAACCAGGTTTCCGACAATGTTCTGACTTGCAAAACCAAGCACTATACCCGCAACTCCTCCTGCAAGCAGGAGACCTGAGGGATCAATCCCTATCAAAGGCAGTATCGAGATAAAAATAACAACAAGAGAACCGTAATAAAGAAGTTTGAGTATGGGCTCGCCCACATCCTTGCTGACGTGGTCCTTAAGAGTCCTTCGCAGGTAAATTATAATAACCCTGAGAAAGATTATCGAAAATGTAAGGACGATTACAAATTTTATAAGATCTCCGGGAGTAACCTGACTTTTTGAGGTTGTGTACAGCACATTGTCAAGGAGGTTGAGATCAGGAAGAATCGCAGGGAGATTAATATCAGGAAGAATCAAAATCCCCACCCCATATAGAATTTAAGAGGTACAAAGCCGAGCTTCCTGAGGCTGTAAACTCCGAAAGCCTCTTTCCTGATTTTCTGGTCTTTCACAAGATAACCTTTCATCTCTCCGTTAACGGGCTGCATATCGAAACCTGTTTCAGCCGTGTTCCTGTTGAGGATTTCCATACGGGCTTTCATGAAGACGTCCCCGTCATAGTATAGTTTCATCCCGTATGCACTGAAAACCGCTTTTGAAATTGAAGCCCATTCAGAAGAAGCATTCCTCAGGGTAAGCTCCATAACCCCTTCCTGAAGAGGATTCAGGTCAGGGGAGACCGAGTATAATCTGCTTTTCCAGTGTTTGCAGACAACTCCATTGGACACTTCCCCGTAAAGGGTAAATTTCTGTCTTGACAGGCTGAGAACATCTATAAGTTGAGGGTTCTTATCACCGATGTCGGAGATAAAAACACCTATTTCAACCGGAAAAGTCAAAAATATCTGCCTTTTCTCCCCGCCTGCAAGAAGCACTGTTTTTTCAAATTCGATCAGCAGATTCGGAGTAATTTCTTTAGGTGTATTCAGAGGCTCTACAGGATTTATAATAATGCGCTTCCGGTCTCCAAGAACGAGCTTTTCCACTTCATCTTTTCCAGAAGTCCTCCTGTATACCCATCTATCTCCAGTTTTATCTAAAGAAATGGAAATTCCGTCCTTTTCTACGGAAAAAGGGGGGTCGTAGTAACCGTACATGTTATTCAACTATTCCAGCAAGAAACACATTTCAATAATTTTTAATAATATTACATCCAAACTATTATAAAAAAATTACTTCAAATAAATATATAGGTTTGTAGAAAAAGATGCTTAATAGTAATCAATCACCTGGAATTCCCGGAGAAACCCATTCCCGCCTCTTTTGCTGTACCGTGAATTCCTGCCCACCATTTCAGAAAAAATAACACCTGACAACCAGCTTCAGGATTAACATCATAAATACCGCAAAATCTAACTCGCCAGCAATCTACAATAATATATTTAAACAGTTCTTTGAGATCAGTTCAAGTTATAACTTATAAAGCAGCCCTCCGGAAAACCAATTCAAAAGAGAACTATAAAGCAGTCCTCCAAAAATCAATTCAAAAGAGAACTATAAAGCAATCCACCTGAGAAATCCAGTGAAATAATCAAAAATCAGTCCTCTTGAGCGAGCAAAGAGAGCGAAAAGGACCCCGTCCTCCCGAGACGGGACTCGGGCGAGAAGGGACTCGGGCGAGAAGGGACTCGGACGAGACGGAAATCGGACTGACGTAGTTTGGAAAAGACGTAATTTGGAAAAGACGTAGTTTGAAAAAGACGTAGTTTGGAAAAGACGTAGTTTGGAAAAGACGCAATGCGGACATGGTGCAGTCCGGATAAGATGCAGTTAGAGTAAGGCGAAATTCGGGCTTTATACCCACCTTCTTTTCTTAAAGTAGAGAAACATGCTTATCCCAAGTATCGTCATCGCAAACATTACTGCAGGGTAACCCCATCGCCATTTGAGTTCGGGCATGTATTCGAAGTTCATGCCATATACTCCTGCAATAAAAGTAAGAGGGATAAAGATCGTGGCGATTATCGTCAGGACTTTCATAATGTCATTCATTCTATGGCTCAGGCTCGAGAGGTAGACATCTACCATTGAAGACAGGATATCCCTGAAGGCTTCTATGGAATCAATAACCTGAATTGTGTGGTCGTATACATCCCGAAGGTAAATCTGCGTACTCTCCTTTATAAGCTGGGACTCCGTCCTCTGAAGGCTATTTATTAACTCCCTGAGAGGCCAGACTGACCTGCGGAGTGTGATCATATCTCTCTTATACTTCTGGATCGCTTTCAGGGTTTCAGGCATGGGGTCAACTATAAGCTGTTCTTCGAGGTCCTCTATTTCTTCCCCGAAATGTTCAAGGATCAAAAAATAGTTATCAACCACAGCATCTATAAGGCTGTATGCAAGAAGGTCCACTCCGTTCTTTCTCAGGCGCGAGGCAGAGTTTTTTAACCTGTCGCGGATGGGGTTAAAAGCGTCTCCTTCCCTTTCCTGAAAAGAAAGAATGTAGTTGGTGCCAAAGATAATGCTTACCTGGTCAATAAGAATCTCTTCTCTTTCTTCATCGAGGAGCATCATTTTAAGAACAGCATAAATATAAGAATCGTAATCCTCCATTTTTGGGCGCTGTCCGGTGTTCAATACATCCTCAAGAGTGAGAGGGTGAACCCCAAAGTAACCTCCCAGTTTTTCTATAATTCCTATCTGGTCCAGCCCATCTACGTTTATCCACAGGTTCATGCCGGGCTGACCTTTAAGTTCCTGACACTCATCTACGGTTTGAAGCTCCTTTTCGATAAGTTTTTCACTGTTGTATAACCAGGCTTTAATAACGGTTTTTTCTGCCTTTTTTTCCCCGACATGGACGAGAGTTCCGGGGGCGAGACCGACATTTGATTGTTTTCTTCCGGGAGTACTCGGTTTCAAGGCTCTGCCTCACTTTGAAATAAAATTAGATACTTCAGTAATAGAGTTTTATTGATTTAAGCCTGTGCATAACCTTAGACAGATAAAAAGCGATATTTGGAGACATTTGACAATATTAACTATAACCCGATTTTTAATATATAAATGAGTTTTTAAGATCTTATAGATAAATATATCTATTATCCATTAAATAGAATATAACGGGAAATGTAAAAATTGATCTTACAAAAACAGGGGAATTTGGAAAGATCATAGCTTCAAAACCAGATCGAGGGGTAGTTGTATGGTTCAAACGGAAGTAACAAGTAGTTTATACAATATGCTGGATCAGTTTATAGCCTTTATTCCGACATTGGTAGCAATAATTCTTCTTATTATAATTGGGACAATATTGGGGAAAGCTCTTGGAAGGATAGGAGCGACGGTGCTGGACAAAATAGGACTTGATGACCTTGTCGACAGGACAATAGTAGGTGGCATGCTAAGAAGAGGGCAGATGAGTACTGTTGGCTTTTTTGATGCAGTCATCCGATGGTTTGTCTACATAGTTTTCGCCATAATCATCCTGGACCTTCTGAATATTGAAGTAGTCAACAACTTTGTAGACCTCATAATATACTATGTCCCGCTTGTGATCTCTGCTCTCATTGTCCTTCTTATAGGGCTGTTGATTGTGGATTTCATCTGTGATCTGCTCCAGAAAGTACTCATATCAACCGGGATCGAAGAGAAATTTGAACAGACCACTATCGGAGCTTCAGTCAGATCCGGCGGAATGACAATTTCAGGGATCATAGCTGGAATAGTCAGGATATTCGGGTACCTGATATTCCTCACGGCTGCATCTGATATCCTTCAGCTGACCATGATAACCGACCTGCTGATAGATATCACCCAGTATTTGCCACGCGTCATCGTAGCCATCATTATCCTGATGGTAGGGGTCCTGTCCATAGATATAGTCATGGACTACCTGAGCGGTGCTGTCAAAGGCATGGAAGTGGAAGGTGCGGATGTAATTCTCCCTCTACTCAGAGGCTTCCTGCTCCTCATTCTGGTTCTGGTCGCCCTGGACACGATGATGATAGACACAGGTATTCTGTATGTCTTCTTCGGGCCGCTTGCATGGGGAATTGCTATCGTGGTAGCATTCAAATACGGGGTTAAAGACGCAATCGTCGCTTACGCAAAAGAAAGGAAGTAATTTCTTCCTTTCATTTTTAATAAAAATGTTCTCTTTTGAATTTGACAGTTAATTAAAAATTTCTTTTTTGAATTTAACAGTCCGGCTAAGATTACTTTGTTTGGGGTAAAGCATCTCCGGAATCGAATATTTACTGTTATCATCTACAAATATAATGCTGAAAGATGTGTTATTTATAATGAAATTATATATAAAATAAGTATTAAATTGATCCTAAAGATGCTTATTTTCTACTTTAGCAGACTATTTTTTAGAGACAAGTAAAAGATAATAATTATTAGATATATTTCAGGGCTTTTTTTTCAAATTTATTTTTTTGCAGAGATAAAAGCATTGTCTGGCTTCTGAAAAGGGCCAGAAAGGTTATCCAGAGGCTTTTAAGCTTATTTACGGAAAGAAACTCGAGTTTTACTCAGGAAACCCGGATAAAAAATAGATAATCGGGTAGCGAATTACAGGACCCCTATAATTATAAGATTTGGAATAAATTTTATAAAAACTACTTTATTCCTCATAAAATAATATTAATAAGAAGATACAAATACTCTCTGTATGATATATAGAATTGGAAATCACACCTATTCACACAAAATAAAATTTCAGCTAGACTGGAAAGGAGTTTGGATCTAAAAAATAGATTTCAGGTCTGCTGAAGGGATAAAATAGGGGGAATCAGGATTAAATCGGGTTTGGCCAGTTTAGCCTATGTTTTAATCATTTTGTTCTTATTGAGTGTAGCTACCTGTCCCGGTTCGGCACAGGAAGACGGAACAACGACTATTGAACTTTATAACAGCACGGTAAATCTTACTGAAGGGAACTTTACATTTACACCAGAAGATGACACCGAGACTTATACGATAGATAACTTAACCGATTTCGGAGCTCTCAATGCAACAGGGCTCGAATTCAACGTATCCGTAATGCGGGACCTGCCAGAAAATATGACAGGTAATATGACCGGGAATGAAAACGGAGACATGAACGGAAATGTTACCGAAGATGAAAACGGGAACATGATCGGAGATATGAACGGGAATATTACCGATGATGAAAACGGGAACATGACCGGAGATATGAACGGAAATGTTACCGATGATGAAAACGGGAATATGATCGGAGACACGAACGGGAATATGAGCAATGTGACCGCAGATAATACGGCAAACGTATCTTTTGAACTTGAAAGCATAGAAAACATAACAAACAATAATGCTACCGGAGAGATGTGGCTTATCTACATCAACGGAGAGCCGGCTGAAGAAGATTTCGGAATGAATAACGTAAGTGATGGAGATAACCTCAGCTTCTGGTACACAACTGAAGAGGGCGGGGAAGCGGCAATAGAAAACGCAACCTATGTGGTGAACATTACGGTTGCTATGGAAGAGGAAATGGAACCCCTGCCTGCACAGAACCTGACCGTATTATATAACGATACTGTGAACCTGACTGAAGGAAATTTCACCTTTATTCCGGAAAATAGTACGCAGAACTATACAGTTGACAATTTCACAGATATAGGAGCTCTCAATGCAACCGGGCTTCAGTATAATGTGTCCGTACATGGTGTGAACCTGACCAATATGACCAATATGTCCGTACTTGAGGGCATAGAGGGTATAAGAAACAATAACGAAACCGGAGAAAGCTGGTTTGTTTACATAAACGGAACACAGGCTGGAGAAGACTTCGGAATGAACCCCGTAAGTAATGGTACCAATCTCAGCTTCTGGTACACAGATGAAGAAAACGGAGTAGCTGCGCTGGATAATGCGACCTATCTGGCAAACATTACGGTTGCCATAGAAGAATTAGAGGAGCCAGCTGAAGAAAACGATATAATTGAAACTGCCACTGAAGCTGGAAATTTTTCAACCCTCCTGACAGCGATTGAGGCTGCAAACCTCACAGATACCCTTAAAGGGGAAGGTCCTTTCACGGTCTTTGCCCCTACAGATGAAGCCTTCAGTGCACTGCCCAACGGAACTATCGAGGCTCTCCTGAACGACACGGATGCACTGACCAATATTCTCCTCTACCACGTTGCAGATGAGAGGCTGATGGCAGAAGATGTTGTCAACCTGACCAACATTACAACCCTTCAGGGCGGCGAACTACCTGTCAATGTGACTGAAGAAGGGGTATTCGTAGGGGAAGCAGAAATTATAGTGCAGGACGTAAATGCCAGCAATGGAGTAATCCACGTAATAGATGCAGTCCTTATTCCGGAAGAAGGCATGGAACCTGAACCAGAACCCGGACAAAATGTAACAGAACTGTATAACGATACAGTGAGCCTGACTGAAGGGAACTTCACACTTATGCCGGAAAACTCCACAGAGAGCTATGCAATAAATAACTTTACGGATATCGGGGCTCTCAATGCAGCAGGACTTGACTTTAACGTATCGTTAATGCAAAACATGACAGGGAATGCAGCAAACATGACTGCTGTACCGTTTACACTCCAGAGCGTAGAGGGTATAAGGAATAATAACACAACCGGGGAAGAATGGTTCCTTTATATTAACGGGGAGCCTGCTGAAGAAGACTTCGGAATGAATAATGTAAGTGCAGGAGACAACCTCAGCTTCTGGTACACAACTGAAAAGGGCGGAGAAGCAGCAGTAGAAAATGCAAGCTATGTGGCAAACATTACTGTTTCCGAACTGAGAGCAAACGCAAATATCATCCCTGCAGCACAGAACCAGACGAACCTGACAGTATTTGTAGATGCAGTACAGACCGCAAACCTGACACAGACCCTTGACGGGACAGGACCCTATACCGTCTGTATCCCGAGTGATGAAGCATTCAATAAGCTGCCAGAAGGGACACGCAATCAGCTTATGAACAATACCACTCTGCTCAACCAGGTACTTTCATACCATGTAGTGAGCGGAAGATACACGTACGAGCAGCTTATCGGAATGAATAATATTACCAATATCCAGGGCAATGTGCTTCAGGTCAATGCCATAGGGAATAATATCACAATACAAAACGTAAGTGTCACCCAGATAATAGTTGTGAACAATGGGGTCATCTGCATAATTGATGAGGTGCTTATTCCACCAGACGGCGAAATTCCCGCGGACAATCAGACCGACGGCGGCCAGATAGATGATAACCAGACAGATGGAGGCCAGATGGATGGTAACCAGACAGACGGAGATCAGATAGACGGTGGCCAGATGGATGGAAATCAGACTGATGGAAACCAGACCGCGGACAATCTGACCGGGGACTGGTATTTCTTCTCGGTTCCTTTCGAAGCCAACAACACAAGCGTTGAGTATCTTCTTTCGGATGTGAACTACACCTCCCTGATATATTATAACGCTTCAACCAAACTCTTCGAAGAAGTCACGGAAATTGAACCTCTAAAAGGATACTGGATCAACGTTCCCGCTGAAACCGGGTTCAATGCTTCGGAACAGTTCTCTTCAGTGGAGAAGAAACAGATTGAAGCTCCTCCGAGTTTGCAGGTATATCCTGGCTGGAACGCTCTTGGTTCACCGGTAAATGAAACGGTGCCTGCAGAAGCTGCATTCATAGCCCTTAATAACTCGTATGCAAAAATCGTGGGACCGTGGGTACCTGGCAATAATACCACAGGTTATTACCAGTACGTAGGCTATAATGGCCTTAACGGGACAATAGGCGAGAACCAGCTTGGCGCAGATGAATTTGAAGTTGAACCCTATGAGGGTTACTGGGTCTTTATAAGACAGGAAAATTTGTATGCATAAGGGGGCTGCCTGAAAACAGCAGCATAGAAAATAAATGGATATAAGAATTCATAAAAAGGAAAGAAAGAGATTTCCATCCTGGAAATTTCTTTTTTAATTATTTTTAACTTATATTAAAACTACTTTTTTGATTTATTTTGGGACTAATTTTATTAATTTACATTTTTTGATTTGTTTTCAACCTGTTTTATTAAATTACCTTTTTAATTTGTTTTTTAACATATTTTATTAACTTATCTTTTTAGTTTACTTATCTCTGTTAATTCCCATTACAAAACTTATTTACATTCTTACAGTTTAGATATTTTGAAATCAATATTTATTTAAGTCATCCTGCCAAAGGTTGAGGGCATGGAAACCCTTGAAACCCTGGATACATTAAATAACAGTACCCTGGATGCGATAGAAACCCCTGATTCTATTGCAGAAAATATATCCTATTTAGACAGAGTACTGCAGAATACATTCACATGGTTCTCGGAAAACCTGGATACGATGTTATTCGTTATTTTTATAGGAATGGCAACCATCCTTGCCGCAAGAACCATAAACAACTTTTTGACGAGATATTATGAGAGAGCAAGCAGCCGACTGCATATTGATATCACAACTTTCAGGATGTTCAGACACATAGTGGTTGCAGCAGTCTATTTTATAGGACTGGTTGTTGTAATATTCCATATCCCAAGCCTGCGCAGTCTCTCGATAGCGATGTTATCAGGTGCCGGGCTCGCTGGAATAGTAATCGGTTTTGCAGCCCAGAACACTCTGAGCAATATTATTGCAGGGATTGCCCTTGCTCTATTCCAACCTTTCAGGGTCGGAGACAGGCTAACTATTATGAACGAATTCGGAAAGGTTACGGACATTAACCTCAGACATACTGTAATTCTAACATGGGATAACAGGCGCCTTATCATCCCCAATTCAGTAATCAGCAGCGAGGCAATAGTTAACTGGACAATAGAAGACCCTGCAGTTATCTGGCCATTAGATGTAGGGATCAGCTATGACTCGGACATCAGCCTGGCAAAGAAAATAATGGTCGAAGAAGCCAGAAAGCATCCCAAGGTTATGACTCCCCAGATCCTGGAGTACAGCGTTGTGAAACCCGGTTTACTTAAATCCGAGACTTTTGCAAACGGGCTCATGAACCCGTCCGTACTCCATGCTGTAGACCCGGATTTCAGGGAAAGAGGGCAGGTTAAAGTATACGTGACAGAGTTTGGAGATTCTGCAATTAATCTTCGCGTGAATATGTGGTTTAAGGACAGGAGTGACGCATACGGTGCGGGGTGCGAAATCAGGGAAGCAATCAAAAAGCGTTTTGACGATGAAGGCATTGAAATTCCCTATCCTTACAGGACCATTGTGTACAAAACAGATATTGAAAATGAAAAGATCTCTAAAAAACCTTCCCCGGCAGAAGAAGCCAAAAAGGTCTCGGGAGAACAGGCTAACTGAAACCGGCGAGAAAAAACTCGCCAGCAGCTCAATAAAAGGCTAGAGTAACTGGAAAGTATTACGAGTCGATCATGAGTTGATATTCAGGCAATCATACAGGGTACAAAACAGGGAAATAAAGAATAAGATAGTAGAATGAATAAAAAAGAAGCCATAAAAAT
>Ga0265294_10004876_pt1 | contig 16543 bp, 11 predicted proteins | sample MunlanPumphouse3_FD_192504 | JGI IMG/M metagenome (GOLD analysis project Ga0265294, IMG submission 192504) | Groundwater microbial communities from a municipal landfill in Southern Ontario, Canada - Pumphouse #3 | ecosystem: Environmental > Aquatic > Deep subsurface > Groundwater | place...
AATAAAGATGGGGAAAGGGAACCACATCCCATCCACGAGACTTATCAAACATGTCTTTTTTATATTTCCTTCCAGATTTTTTTCATCCGTTTTGTTCATTTGTCCTAAGGCAGCCAATAAATCTCTTATCACTCTATCGCCCTCCCCTGCGATTATGACTCACTGGTTTTTTGTAACCAGTCTCCCAAAAACTCCCCACAAAGGAGGAGCCTTGGATTGCTTGAGCGGGTGATGGGAATCGAACCCACATCCTCAGCTTGGAAGGCTGATATAATAAGCCACTATACGACACCCGCAGATTTGCCACATCTATTTTGCACCTCATTATTGTAACATACGAACTGAAAATGGCAAGTCTCCCGCGAATATAACATGCGATCTTGAAGTAGAAGTTCCTCCATCCATTTCTGTCATTCCGACGTTAGGAGGAATCCCTACCTTACGATATAACGGTAATAATTAATGAAATATGATTACAAAGTATCACTGTTGCACAGGGATTCCTCGCATCCGTTCGGCATGACAAGAAATCCGATAGGTGTCTACTTTTTCTAAAAAATATTCGCCCGATTCAAAATCTCCCTTTCCACCACCTCACGATCACGCCCGTATTTAAGCATCGAGAGCTCTTTGATATTATCCGCCAATTCTTTATTACCCCTTACCGGCGGGTAAGTCTTCATATTGAACCCTTCGCTCCTGATTCCGTCGAGCATCAGTTTCAGATAAGCGTTGTAATTGTCGATATTAATCAAGTCTTGCTCGTCGAATACCGGAGCATATTGCTTGGCCAGGAATTCCGCATCTTCCGGACCGACACGGAAAGAGCACAGAGTTCCCACATTTCCAAAAACGGATTTTTGGATCGGTTCCGGCAGCTGTCCGAGGAACTGATGCGCGAGAGTGAGACAGAGGCGATATTTTCTCGCCTCGGAAAGTATGGTGGAAATACTGTCGGTCGTAAAGTTCTGGAACTCGTCGATATAGAGATAGAAATCTTTCCTCTCTTCCTGCGGAATGTCAGTGCGACTCAAGGATGAGATAAGCAACTTACCGACCAAGACCAGCCCCAAAAGATAAGCATTTGTCTCACCGATTTTTCCTTTCGAAAGATTTACCAGCAAAATCTTGCGGTTATCCATAATCTCACGGAAGTTTATCGAACTGCTCTGTTGGCCGATAATAGGACGCATCGTATCATTGGATATGAATTGTGTCAGTTTACTTGTGATATAAGGCACCATATTCGCCAGTGCCGCTTCCCCTCCGGCTTTTTCCGCTTCTTTCTGCCAAAAATCACGCACAACCATATTCTTGCACTTGCTCAATTTGTATTTACGGAATTCGGCATCGGACATCACCTTGGAAATCTCGATGAGAGTAGAACCCGATTCCGGATCGTCCATAATGAGGAGCATCGCGTTGCGCATATATTGCTCGAACATCGGCCCACCGGTCTTGCTCAAATCATACAATTTATCAAAAACCTTGATCATCTCATTGATGACAAAAGTCTTCTGTTCCGGATAATTTTGGTCATACTCCAACAGATTGAGTCCCATCGGCCTGTCTATGCGAGAAGGATCAAAAAGTACCACGTCTTCCGCGCGTTCTTTTGGCACCGCTTCCAACGCCTCCTCGATAAGGTCGCCATGCGGATCAATCACACATACCCCTTCGCCGTTCATAATATCCTGCCGGACCAACCCGCTCAAGAAGCCGGATTTTCCGGTTCCTGTCTGTCCGATGATATACATATGCCGTCGACGGTCTTCTTTACCCATTTTTATCACTCTATCGTCTCCACGGAAGAGGCTCTGCCCCAATGCCAATCCTTCGGCGGGCATAACTGAAGGTGGTGGTGCCTGCTTAGATTTCTGCCACTTGATAGACGGCGAACCGGTGGTCGCAATCGGAAAGTGAAAAAGGCTGGTGAGCTCTTCGGTATTGAGTATGCATTTTCTGCTATTTTCAAAATTGCGGAAAATGAAATTATAAATCGTCCGGCTAACGAACTTGGATTTACTGCTCATAAAAGCCTCCACGATTTTGAAACCGTTTCCGTTAGGCATGTTGTACTGGGCGAAAGAACTTTCCAAATCTTTAAGCAGAGTCTCCGCTCTTTCTTTGGTCGGAGCAGAAGTCACCAGACGAATATTAACTTCAAATCCGACTTTCCCCGCCTTGCTCTCTACCGCCTTGATAGAATCTTCTTGCATCGGCGTAAGCATCATACTTTTTTCCGGCTCCGACTTCTTTACGGTTTGCACACCCATATCGAGCAGCCATCTGACGACTTTTAACCCGGTTGGATTATTGCCTATACGACCTTCGAAATTCTTGCCTTCCTGCATCATCTTGATTGCATTCTTACTCTCTTCCTGCCAAACCCCGCCCGCCGCTCTCATCACGACCTGAAAGGAGGCCCCTTCTCCTATTGGAACTTTTGAAAGTGCGCTAGTCAGCCCTGAGATAGGATCCGCCTCCATATTTTGATAGGTCCGAACCGGCAGCACAAAATCTTTCTTGAGGACCATATAAGAACCCGCCGCGCCCCCATTGGGTACGAAAATATTATAATCGTTTATCCTCTCGATATTTGCATCCGGATAAAAACTATGGATTTGCTTTTCCACGATAGACGAAAATTTCTTCGGAGTTCCGACATAGAAAAAGATCTCATTACTATCAATCGGTGTCGCGATTTCAAAAGACATATAAAAAGGACCATAAAGCAGCCGGGTCTTCGTCTCCTCTCGGATATTACTTAGGTTGGCATAGAGCTGTTCCATCACGGAGATGCTCTGTCTCCGCTCTTCCGCGCCATCCTTCTCCCGCTGCTGCAGATTTTTAGAAACCGAAACCTGCAAAACCGCCATATTGAGTGAGCGCGTAATCTTGCCCGCATTCATCATCTTCATATACACTATCTTGATCACAACAACAGCCGCCACAAGAATGACAGGAAAAATCAATTCCGTAAGTTTCATCTTAATTACTAGGCCGGCAATTTCAAGTGTCATATGAATAAAGTCCTTATGATAAAAAATTCACTATCATTTCAACAAAAATATTTTCTACAAATCGTCCAATTTTTTGGCCGCAACCAATTCCTCGTGCAATTCCCCTGATAAGTGGGCGTGAAGCAAGTCCAAAACATAAGGATCATCAAGCTTACGAGCGACTTCAATACTGTAATTGATTCCTTTCTGCCAAGCGAGCGCCGATAACGTTTGGATTTTTCTTTCCTCATCCATGGTCATTATAGCTTTGACATCCCTCGTAATTTCCGCCGCCTTGTCTTCATCAACCTTTGCAAGCGAACCGCTAGTGGCAGTTTTAACCGTAGAGACCATAGCTCCGAATCGGCTTTCCTTTTCAACCCGATTTTCAACGCGCGGCTCCTTTGTTGCCGCTCGTGCCGCCTCTTGAACATTTTGCGTCCACCCGGGAGTATATTCCGCTCTCTGTACAGGCGACGGTTGCACCATCTCCACTGTCTCCGGCTCGTATTCTTTTACCCCCTCCGGATGATTCATACCCAATGACGCCTTCTTTTTGGCAAGCTGTCTCTCCAACTCCCTGATTTCTCGAAGCTTCGAATCCTCTGGACTTATATCTGGCATATTTTTTGATTTATACGATTATTTCCCCTCTCCTACTTTTTAGCCGCCTCCGCTTTTGTCGGCGCCGTGAGAATTGCCGGTAATTTAAATTGAAACAACGCCTGTACAAAATCATCACGTTTTTTTTCTTTCCATACGGCTACAAAAGCTGCAATCCAAAACATTCCTTTGGCAGCCACGGTAGCGGGAATCACGGAAGCTGTAACTTTAGCCCCCGCAACAAAACCGCTTTTCCTTACAACATTGGCTATAGTTGGATGCGCCACCGCAAACTGCGCAGAATATTGTGAAATTCTATAGAGAGCTCCACTCAATGCCGCTATAACTACCGCCGCCTTCTTCAAAGTATTTAGCAAGCTTGACATTTCCTTAATATCGGCATCACTCAATGATACGCCTTTCTCCTGTGCCTTCTCTGCCCTGCCTGCAAGCTCTTTCATAATTGCGGAGGTTTCTTTAAATTCCTGTATATTTGTCACGAGAGTAATATAGTCTTTTTTCAAGGATTCTTTCATTTCAGGATCCCCTTCCATTCTAGCATACATATATTGCATATGCTTAGCAGAATCATCAAAAGTTTCCGCTATATTTTCGAAATACGTTTTTACTTGTTCAGGGGTTCCTTCTCTAAGGAGACCTAGCCCCTCATCAATAATTGATGCGAGATTTATTTCCCCCTTCTCCATTCCCTTTATCAATTCAGCATCCATCAATTTCTTCTCCATTTCCTTCTCTGCTTTTACAATCTCCTTTTTTGCCTCCACATCATCTTTGTAATTCAGCGGCAGTTTCAATTCTTCCGCATATTTCTTACCGGTTTGCGCGATTACCTTATCCGTCTCTGGTGTCTCATTGTTTTCCAAGTCTTCGTTTTCTGCGTCTTCCTTTTTTGCTCTCTCAAATTCATCAATCAACGTTTGTGCATCTTCCGAATGCCCGCCTTCTCCGAAGAAATGTTTCTCTGTTTCTTCCATGGCATCTGCGGTTTCCACCGCCTCATCTTCCGTTAATATATCTTCACCCTCTGCGCCCGCTTCCGCCCCTTCGGTTATAGACTCTCCCGTTGTTTGTTCGGCAGTATGAGTGTTATTTATATACTCCTGCGCTTTTTTTCGCTTAAGCTCAACATCGATTGCAGGTTTTTTTGTAGCCCCTTCCTCATCCTCGGACGGCTGAGCAACGTTTTCTTTATTACCCGGCTCAGAAGAAGGCTTTTGAGTACTTTCAACTCCCCCGAATACCTGCTCTGATGACTCGGCAGAAGGAACTTTCTCATCATCCACTTCTTCTTTTTGTTCAATGCCACGCCCCCCATCCGGATCATCCCTCGTCTTTTGCTTAATCTCATCATCAAAGTCAATACAGGCACCTGCCACCTCCTTACCAAGAACTTTATTTTCTTCTTTTACCTCTTGTCCTTCAAAAGGATCTTTTATTTTTTTATCCACTTCGTCATCTATCTCCCCCTGTTCTTTTCTAAAATTTTCATAGTAAGCTTTCACTGCGTCTCGTGCGAGAGCCTCCTTTTTCGGATAATCCAAAGACTCACCTCTGCTCACTTCTTGCGTAGGTTCAAGTTCTGACTTTTTTTCAGGATTTTGATCGCTCATAGCATTAAACATTATGGATTTTATCTCTTATATCGTCCGCTTTTTCTTTTGAAGAAATTTTATCTATCTTATCAAACAAAGCCAGTTGCCGCCTACGGATATCGGACATCTTGTCTTTAAAAGCTATAAAGGCTTTTTTCAATATTGCATTTTTTTCTTCCTCTGTCATTTTTAGTCCTTATATCTTTAATTATGGTTACAACCCCTGTCATCCTGAGGTACCCCGAAGAATCCCACTATATCCCACACAAATCAGAAATTTTTCATCCCAAAGTATCCGGGAAAAAACACAACCTAACAAATAAACGTCCTCAGCACGTCCCCTCTCCTTCCGGGAGAGGGCTAGGGTGAGGGGGGGGCAACAACGCAATAACCTTTTTCAGACACCTTTCATTATCCCCTAATCCTTAATATATCTACCTTAGTCTTTTGTGCCTCATCCTCAAAAATCTCTTTGGCATCTGGATTTTTAGACAAGATATAATTCTCCATCTCCTCAAACATCTCGTCCGGAATCGCATTAAACTCTTTCGCCTCCTCCTCGCTGAATTCTTTCATAATCCGCAGCCCCGCGCGCGAGCTGATCAGCATTATGATTTCTTTCATCGTGCCAGCCTTCTCAAATTCATCAAGGACATCCAGCCCCAAAGACTCTTCAAGGTCCTGCAAAATTTTATCACTGATTAATTGCATATTTTTTACTTAAACGTTGCTAATTTTTTTACTCCTTTCCTTATATACTAAGCTCATAGTCCTGTCTTAGTGGAGGTATTATTTTCTATTCCAAATATCTTTTCAATGCGTTCTTTTTCATCCACCCCCTTAAAAGAAACATGCTGATCAACTTTTTTCTTAATCCGTTCTTTAATTTTAGGCGATTGAAAATAATCTTCAGGAAAACCAAGTAGCTTCTTTATCTCTGCCGCTTCCTCAAAGTTATCACCATCAATCAATATCGGAATCCACTCCTCCCCTGCGACCTTAGCTTCGTCTGACTTTAAGAAATCCTCCGAAACATGAAAAGATTTAATAGCTCTAGCTATTTGAAAAACATTCCCCTTTATGATAGAATCAATAATAATTTTTTTCGCAGCCTCTTGAATCTCTTGATCTTGCAAAAGTTCAGGTGAAAAAAGACTAGAATTCTCTACATCTCGAAAAGCAGTAGCATATTTATTTTGTTTTAATGTCTTTAAAACAGCTTCTTTCGCTGCTGACTCAAGCTCTTTTGCAGCATCTTTTTGCTCTTCAGCTTCCGTATCGCTCACAACAGTAGCCTCCTGCTTATTTTCGCCTGTATCTCTATTTAACGGCAATTTATAGTCTCCGATATCTTTTCCATCCAATAAAGACCCAACGAATCCTCTAATAGCTGTTAAATCGCTTTTTGACATACCAGAGTTTCCCCATTCTTCTACTGTAATATAATTTATATATTTGCGTTCTATATTACTATCACCAAAGCAAGTTCTATCTCTTTTAAATTCCAGCACACCATTTCTCCCGTCCAAATAATTTTTTATGTACTTTAATTCTCGATCGTCCAATAACTTAAAAAATTTATCTGGAATAAGACAATATCTCCCGCCTGAGCTAGCCTTATAAATAGATTTCCGAAAATCCTTTAAGCTCGGATACTGCTTGATTAATTGTTCATTTTTCTTTCCCCATACCCCCTCATCGCTATTATCCGGCGTACCTACTACTCGGGTTGTTCCTTTTCTGTTTTTGTCTAAAATCGTATACCCCCTTTGGTTAGCTTCACCTTCTCGGTCTTGCCCATTTCCAGTTTCCGGCTTCCCTGCATCTTCCTTTTCACGCTTAGCAAAAGTCTTATCCCTGAGATCGTTCAATTCATCTTCCCCAATTTTTGAACCATTTAATTCCGCCTTAATAATCCACAATTTCTCTGTTTTCTTAAAAAGATAAGAATCTGGGAGTGCTTCATCCTCGTATTCCTGTTTGTACGTTTCTATCATTGAGTCAACTATTTTTTCCATAGGTTGCATGTCACCTTTTCTCAAACCGTCTTTGGCAGCTTGTATCTGCTGCCTACTCTCATCTGTCATCATATGCCCCCGTCCCTCAAACTCCTCCAACAATTCAAAAGCTTTCGGATATTTCCTCCTCTCTTCTTCATAGTCCTCCGAGGCTTCCTGTTCCACAGTATCATACGGATATTTATTTCTGAAAAAACGAATCTTAGCAATACCCTTATGTCCTACTGATATACCGACATCGCTACGAGTTTCAACTTTTTCGCCATAACCTGCATTCTCAGACTCCATTTGATAAAGTTTAAAACCATTTTTTACAAGCGCATATTGGCTACCATCCTTTCGGGTTACAAAAACCAAATCTCCTTCTTTGACGTCCAAAAGGTTTAACATACGAAGAGACTCTCCTGTCCCCCCTTCCTCTACGTCTTCCTCTTCATTCGATTCGCCAACCGCATCACGCGCAGAACAAGTTTTTTCTATCAGATTTTTCAACATATCTTCATCAAGCGTCATTCCTGATAATTCCCCCACAATAATCCATAATTCTTTAATTTGTCTAAAAATCTCTTCGTCTTTTCCTCTTTTATCCGCATAATTCTTTTTCTGCGTTTCCATCAATAAACCAATTAATTCTTTCATAGCGGTTGTATCATCTTTCTCCAGGCCGATTCTGGCCTTTTTCATCAGCTCATTAAATTCCTCCAACTGCAGACCCACTGTCGCCTCACGATCCTCCAATAGCTTAAAAGCTTTCGGATATTTCTTCTCCATAGCTTCTTTATTCGGTTCTACCTCTGCCCCATTTTTAAGGACCTCGATAACTTTGCCCCCAAAATGTTTCTCCGTCGCGTCCTTGCCTTCTTCGTCTTTATATCTCCTCTGATCAAAAGCATAATATCCTTCCTTCGGAACGAGAAAAACCTGGACCTTTTTTCTCTTACCATCGGTGTCCATCATAATCAGATACATCCTTTGATTTGCATTTTGAGTCTTTTGGGCCTCCTCGTTAGTGTTGATTCTTTTATTGTTTTGATCTACAGGATAAATGCGGTCACCCTCCACTTGCGCATAGTCTGAAAGTGCCTTTTCATAGGCCGCCTCATCTTTATACATAGGATCAGATAATTCATTGGCAGCTTTATTTTTTTTGATTGTCTCAAAATCCGGAATGTATATCAATAGCTCCTGTTCTTCGCTGGTATTCTCCTCTTCTATCCTTTTGGTTTTTCCATTAGGTAAATATTTATATACTGTATTATCCTCTGTTAACACACCCTCGATATCCTCGAATTTCAATTCCTCCTCTTGTTCCGGATTGGCATTATTTTCAACAGGTTTCGGCGCCTCTTCTTCCTTTTTCTTAGTTGTTTCCGTAGTTGTCACTTCGACAGGATAACTTTTTCTGCGAAAAGCGCTTCTTGCAAAATATCCAGGTCTACCTCCCTTTTCTCCATCAACCGCAAAATTTACATCAAAATCCAGCTTTTTATCATCACCATCCTTATTTTTCCAACTGACACTAAACTCTACCCCTTTCGAAGTCCTTTTTGAGAGGGTGTACTCGACGTTAGTATAATTTATTATTTCATTATAATACCCCTCTCTTCCCGTTAATTCAAGGAGCTTATTTAGCGCAAGCTGCTTATAAAATTTTTTATTTTCATCCTCCTCGGCAGTTCGCCATAGGATATCTTTACCGTAGCCCGACATCTCATATTTTTTCTTGCCACTATCAGGCTCTCTTGGTTCACTTTCTTGGATTTTATTCTTATTACGATAATTCTTATTGAATATACTATAATAATTAGAACCCTCCCTTTCAGCCATTCTATAGGCTGCAGCTCTCTGATATCCAAGCAATTCAAGATTTATCATAATTTCACATCCATCTCGCAAAATACGCGCAGCATCTACTGCTTCCTTTCCGACACCTTTATATTCTGCAGGTCCCGCGCCTTCTTGAATAAGGGCTTTTTGTTTACCCATTACTCTTGTCAACCCTGCCGATCCGAGCGCCGTAAGTCTCCTTCCTTCCAACGGCATGATTTTCGCTTGTACAGCTTTCTCATCTTCTCCCCCCTTAATCAAACGAGCATACTGCTCCTCTACCTCCCCGGTTAATTTTTCAGCCACTTTTCTTGACGCAGAAATCTCCCGCGACCCCCAATCAAACTCTTTTTCAGCCGGCTTCCCTGCGCCGGTATTTTCATTGCCACCTTTCTCTGCCTTTGATTTTACCGTCTTCTCTTTGTCCAGCTCTGAAGATAAGCCGCTTTTGAAACTATCTATATTGCTTCGTACAGACTTAATATCCTTTGCGGTCTTCACCTTTTCCTCCTGTTTCCAATCTATATACCCTTTATTGTTATTTTTATCTTCCTCCTGCTGTTTCAATACCTTCTCTCTAAACCCCTCGGCACCAGTTGTAAATGTTGAATTCCACACAATAGGCAGATCTTTCTCTTCCAAGGGGTTCTCAAGCGCTTTTATCTTTTTTTCCAACTCTTTCGCCCTTTTAATCTTCAATACGTCAGTTATACTCGCGTTCTGCAGTGTCTCCAATTCAGCCCTCATCTCCTCAGGCGTTTGCTCAGATTTTTCTATCTTATCCTTATTTGGAGAACCTTCTCCTTGAGCCTGTCCCTTTTGTTTCTCTGCTTCCGTATTTAATAGCACGTTTTTACCCTCATCGTCCGCACTGCTTTGAGGAGTTTCTATGCTCATATTTTTCTATATTAAATCTTGATAAAAGCATTCTACGGTCTTCTAGTTGAAGACGAGCCTCTGATATTACTATCATTACTACGGCTGATACCCCCTCCCGAAAGAGGCCTCAGATTATCAGCCTTCCCAAATCTCGAAGGAGTTATATCATGATCATTGTTTCTTCGCATAAAAACCGAACTAATTTTCCGCACTGTACCGCGATTCAGAATCTTTTTAAGGTCCCCTTTATCTTTTATAATCCCTTTCTCCTTCATCTCGTTAATAGCTTCCAGTGTCTCCTTATTCGTTCCAACGTTTCCTGTCCGGAGTACGCCATTCATCCTTCTCAGAGCATCCTTATGCAGAGTACCGTCACGTCTGTTTTTAAAACATTCCAGGGCTCCCAGATACGCCTTTCGATCCTTCGTCGACACCGTCGTATTGTCACGCAGATATCTTTCAGCCTTCGAACGCTTGGACGAGTCACTAAACATCTTAGATTTTCCACCAATGCCAAAAATCACATCATGAGGTTTAGCAAAAACTCGACGTGCATTCGTATTCTGCCCGCCCACTTCTCCTCTCGTTTTGTCTTCCTGCCAACTTTTCCTACTGTCCGAGTGTTCTCTTTCGTTCTTTAATCGTTCCAGCTCTTTGGTTCTTTCCTCCCTGCTCTTCGCATAGTTTTCTTCAGCTTTCTTTTCCAACTGTTCGAGACTCTCATCCGTTGTCAATCCATTTGAGTCGGCGTTTTGACTTGTAGACCAGGGATCTCTTTCATCTGACATATAGATGTGTTAACTTTTATAAATTATAACACTTATTCTTCGAATTTCAAAACATCTATTTCGTGTTGTCGTTTACGCACATAACGAGATTCTTCATATTACCTCAGAATGACAGGCCATCATGCAAGACTCGCTCATACCTTACTTATAAAAAACCCTATCTTCATTTTTTAAATAAATATATTGCAAAGTATCTATTTTCTCTTTGTCTATCGCCTCATTCAACAGGTAATCCAGATTTTTAGCCTGCTTCTCGGCACTTTTGGTGGTGTCAAAATACAGCTTCGTGTTCTTGTCGGTAAAACCGATGAGCTCGCGAGTGCGGTAGCCTTTGGTCTTAAAATATTTTATCTTCAATCTCTGATTACGACCGACCAGGCCGCTGATTTCCACCGCAAAACTGACAAAACTAACATCCGAAACCTTCTCATTCAATGTAATAGCAGGAAGAACAGAAAAGCCCTTCTGCACGGCAGTTTCGATATCTTCCACATTGGAACCATAATTTTCACCCTCCATCATATTTTTTTCCACATTATCAGCGTCTTCACCCACTTCCTTCTGCATCGACTGTCGTTCCGTTTCCGTCTCCTCGGCAATCTGAGCCTCCTCAATAATCTTTATAAAATGCTTTTGTTCTTTAATAAGCTCGCCTTCATCGGCCAAAAGAAAGGCCACTCCTTGGTCATTCACGAAATAGCACTGATCTCTGCACCAGATAAGTGCAGTATTTTTCTCTTGTACCTTCAAAATGATCTCATTCGGAAAGTTAACATTAACATCGATAGACTCGATTTCAGAGAAATTTTCCATGAGCTTATTCTTTATTTCTTCCCTATCGACAAGCAGGCAGTTGTCCCCGGGGATAAAGCCGAATTTTTTCGCCGATATCTCATCCCGCACTATCGACTCCATCTTGTTCACAGCAACGTTCTCATTTCCCGACACACCTATAGTCTTGATGCGCAAGTTATCGGCATACAATGCGAAGTAAAAGAGCGCAATCACCGCCAAACCACCGATAAAGGAAGCGACTGCCCGCTTATTTATCGGCTTTCTCTTTTTATTCTTACTCGTATTTTTACTCCGACGTAAATCAAGCTTCAAAGAAATTTTCTTCTTTTTCTTCTTTTTCTGCCACGACCTTACAGTATTTTTATTTTTCAGCTGTTTCATTAATATCCCCTCTTAATTTTTCTGATTAATTCTACGAGATACGTGATCTTGTATCTCATATCCAATGGCAAATCCTGGCAATGGACCAGATTCATCTCATATCCGCCAAACCCTTTTTTGAATTTAGAAAGTCCATACCACGGATGCTTGGGGTTGTCTTCCACTATACCATAAAAATTAAACTTGCCCACACCCCGACGTTTCGCCTCACGGATTGCTTCCCACAGGGCAAGGTACGAAGAAGGCACCTTCGCATGCTCCGAAGAAGAAGCGCCGTGATGATAGAATGCCTCATTGCCATAAAATACGATGATGGCGCTGGAAATGATTTTACCCTCATATCTGGCATTAAAAATTTTTATCCGGTCATCCTCCCTAAAACTCTCTATTTCAGCCTTAATGTATTCATAAGAAAAGGGCACAAAATGATGTCTCTCGACCGTCTCCAAGTGAATATCATAGAAAATTTTTAAAAATTCTTCAGAATCTCCTTGTTCGATAGTTACACCATCCTTCTCCGCCCGCCGGATCAGATTGCGATGATTTTTCTTCATCTCTCGCATAATAGTTTCCTCGTCCTTGCTGATATCCAATATCCAAGTAGTCTCAGGGTGCATCATGTGTAGCGGCGCGTCTTTGAAACCTAGATTGCGAAATATCTGAAAATTTTCCTCGCTTTTCAAAAACAACGGGCTTATTCTGATAAAAACGGCATTTTCTCCCCCCCCCAGTCCTATCAGATAAGTTTTAAGCTCCTTAATTACTCTTGTTTTATACGCCTCGCTTTTCACAATCGGACCATGGGGCACAAAGAGGAAAGTGCCTCGTCGCGCCTTGATTTTGATAACCAACGCCACCGCCTGTATTTCCCCTTCTTCAAAAAACCCCAACCGCCATATTTTTTCTCCGGTATTTTTGTTGAATTCTCCCCAATTCCAAGAATGTAAAAAGGAATCAGGATCATTCTTGATAACAAAATCCTCCCATCTGTTCTTATCGGTTATCTCAGAGATATTCATAAAAAATATTATTAAAAATTAGAACAAGCTTTATCTTTTTTAATTTTCCACCCCCAACGCTTCTGTCATCCTGAGGTACCCCGAAGAATCCCGTTATATATTGAAACAAACAATGCCTTTTACCACACCCCTCCCCCATCATGTCATTCTGGAACTATGCAAATTATAGATAAGAGAAAGGAATTATCCTCGCATTCCGCATCCAACATCCGCAAATAGATAAGATCTACCGAATCACCCCTCAAAACTATTTATAAATCCTGCAACCTTCCAGGCCTCTTCTTCGTGTATATTGTGATGTGTCGGCAAGTTTACGCATTGCAGGCTTATTTTCTCCGCTACCGGACAGCTGCCCTTTGCATATCCCGCCTTTTCCAAATCCACCTCGATAGGCCCGACCACTTGTGGGAACCAGTCCCCCAGAATAATATTCTTCTTAGCCGCAGCGGCGATGAGTTTTCTTTTATCCTTAACCATTATCGTATACCAAAGAAATATATTCTTATCTCCGATCAAAGTTTTTGTTAAAGCTGCTTTTTTCGGATTGATATTTTCTTTATATATTTTCGAAATCTCTGTCCTGTGTATATTAAATCTATCTACCTTTTCCAGTTGACGAAGTGCTATTGCCGCCAGAGCATTAGGCATCTTTTTGGCAAAATCTTTTTGTACTTCGCCTTTTTTCTCTTCCGCCGTATAGGCCTTATCGAGAAAACGTAGCTTAAAAGCAACAAACATCATCACCTTCCCCAGCGAGAACAGATTGTAAATATGTAGCGCCTTGAAAGTCACGATAGGATGGAGGAGATTTTTCCTTATGGCTTTTGCAGAAGGAAACGACAGCCCCTCCTGAATATCCTCTATTTTTCTGACAACATCGGCATCTTTTGCGATAACCATTCCGCCCGCTACTGCAGAAATCACCTTGTCCCGTCCGAAGCTGAAAAAAGCAGCATCGGCAAATTTTCCGATTTTCTCCCCCCGATGTTCCGCCCCCAGAGAATGCGCGCAATCCTCGATAGTCTTTAGATTATGCTTTTTTGCAATAGCTAAGATACGGTCAACGTCTGCCGGATTACCAAAAGTGTGCTGGATGATAATTGCCTTAGTCTTGACAGTCACTTTTTCTTCCAGCTTGTCAGGGTCCATATTGAGTGATCTTTCTTCAATATCGACATAGACCGGCTTCGCACCAAAAAGTTGGATAGTATTAGCCAACGCCACAGTAGTAAAAGCTTGAAGAATCACCTCGTCTCCTTCGCCGATTCCCAACGCTTGCAAAATCGCATAAAAACCGGATCTTCCGCTGTCAAAGCTTACCGCCTGCGATACGCCCATATATCTTCCAAAAGTTTTTTCCAGCTTTCCTATACTTTCTCCACCCCGAAGACTCTTTTCGCTTCCCAAAAAGAAATATTTCGCGGCTACCAAAACATCCCCAAGAGTATAGTTGGGAGCAAAGGCGGCTGCTATCGGCATAAATGATCTAGGCATCTTTGTTATCCTTATTTTCTAAAAGTTTCTTCATTACAACCCCTGCGCCACGGCTCTCAAAAAGCACGACGGAGTCTGCGCCCAATCTTTTTTCAACCTCTTTTTTCATTTTATCAAAATCTTTCTCAAACACAAAATGACATTTCTGATATTTTTTTCTTATTTCCTTATCTTCCTGCTGTAAAATAAAAGCAAAATGACACACATCATCGGTTTTCTTCCAGATTTTCTGATGAATCTCCTTCGAATTCTTACCCAGTTCATCAATACCCGGAAAAACCAGAATTTTTTTATATTCAGGATAAGCGTCTTCCATATATTCCAGTGCTGCGACCACGCCGGTGGGGTTGGCACTGTAATGATCGTCTATAAAGACGGCCCCCTTCACACCTTCCTGTTTTTGCATCAGATAGCTGCTCTTGATTGCGATCTTAGCCACCGCCTCACTTATTTGCTCAAGTGACATTCCAAGTTTCTCCGCAACGATGATAGCCGATAATAAATTCTCGATATAATGTTTACCCAAAATGTTTACCCGGAACGCCGTGCCTTTATATTCAAACTCGACGGCGTCAGGCTCAACTTTTACATTTTCTGCCAAGTTTCCGGAAGAAATCGTTATATCTTTTACATTATATCCGGATTTAGGCTTCATATTCTCCGCCTGTTCGCTGATGACCGCAAAACCGTCTTTGGGTAGACCGTGAATCAGCTCGAACTTAGCCCGTTTGGTATTCTCAATCGAACCGAAAAGGTCAAGGTGTTGCTCATTGAGTCCTGTGACAATACCGGCAAAAGGCAAAGCTAAACTGCAAGTTGCCTTGATTTCACCTATGCGATACGCCCCCATCTCGCAGATGAAATAGTCATAATCGTCATTAACATCTCTCAGAATAGTATTCGCCACGCCCATATCCGTATTATTATTCCCCGAGGTTTTTACCACTTTAAATTTCTGCGACAAAATGGCATACAAAAATTCTTTCGTACTGGTCTTACCAAAACTTCCTGTGATTCCGATTGTTTTCACCTTCTTCAACCCCGCCATCTTAAGCCTTGATTGAGCTTTAATCTTATTTTTCTGGTAATTGGATATCGGCGTAACTATCAAAATCGCCAAAAGGAGAAAAAAGGGAATCAGAATGCCAAGCATCAAAAGATAGAAAGCAAACAGGATAAAGAAATCCGCACTATAAATTATCTCGACCGATTGCAAAAGTTGAGAAATCGAAAAATACACAAAAACCGCAAAAAGCATAAAATATATCACTGTGATCAGGACAATCTTGCCAGTAGGCTTCGGTCTTATGAAAGAGCGATGCTTGATACCGATTATGAGCTGAAAAAAAGAATAAAGAAAAACCAGGGGGGCGACGCCACCCAGAAGCAGGACGAAAAAAACCGCAATAAAGCGGGCTGTCGCGGGAAAAAGCAAGCCAAGCAAGATAAAAACACCCAATACCAAGCTAAGATCGGAAAAGTTCACTCTCGAATTCCCCCGCACGTGCGACTTCATCCTGTCCAAACGATATTCCTTTATCTGAAAAAACCACAAGAAAGACAAAGTATCTTTCAAAAATTTTACTCCGAAAAGTATCAGAGTTACTAGGATCAAGATTTGGATATTAGTCATTTTCTTGTCTCAAATTTAATAATTTCATATTACCCCCCCAACTCTATGTCATACTGAGGTACTCCGAAGAACCCCGTTATATCCCACACAGAAATATTATTATTCTAAATATGGCAACTATAGAATCTGCCATATTTCCCAGATCCCTCATCCGAGTACGGCTTTCGGGATGACAAAGGGGTGTATCGTACTGTTGTATTATATTGTATTGTATCGTATTGTATAGTATTGTTTTTCTCCCTCTCCCACCGGGAGAGGGTCGGAGTGAGGGGGAATCAATAATTCCCGTCCATTGTGCGTCGCATATGATTCTGCATTTTGCCTTTCTCTCTCCTACCGAAAGAAAAATAAGATAAGGGAGAATATTAAACTACACACCGACCTTGTCGGTGGAATTGAGGGTTAACGGACTTCGTCCTCCCCGTCATTCCATCTGTCCAAGTATTCCCGTTTTTCTTCCTGTTTGTTCTTTTCGATATACCGTTTGATTA
>Ga0265294_10004878_pt1 | contig 16542 bp, 12 predicted proteins | sample MunlanPumphouse3_FD_192504 | JGI IMG/M metagenome (GOLD analysis project Ga0265294, IMG submission 192504) | Groundwater microbial communities from a municipal landfill in Southern Ontario, Canada - Pumphouse #3 | ecosystem: Environmental > Aquatic > Deep subsurface > Groundwater | place...
TACAAACGCAGAGTCAAAATAAGACCATCGTTTGATGGCACAGGCGTTGAAGCGTTGAAAGAGAAGGAACTTGTTTAAGTTCTGGAAACTACGACATCTTTAGTGTCGTGGTAGTTCATATCTGATATATTTTTTTGTTTTAAATTTATTTTTTTTATTTTGTGCAATGGGTGGGAGTCGAACCCACGACAGACATTCTTTTAGAGAGAACCGCTCTAACCAACTGAGCTACCAAAGCATTTAAAAGATATAAGTGATAACCTAACAGCAAGCAATTCAATTGTGAATCCTTGGTCTTTCAGGGTTTCTGGTTTGTTATCGCTACTATAAACCCTTTTTCGCATTTCTTATATCAATACAAATTTATTAATTATTTTTGAGAAAAAATAATTTTATTTTTATAAAAATCACCTTTTTCTTCTTTATAAATTTTTAAAAGTTCATCAGCTTCATTTTTAGATTTTAACCAATCTCTTCTTCTTTTTTGAATCAATTCTTCTTTTAAGGATTGTTTAACATAAAGACAATCAGATAGTTGGAAAGATTTACTTAATAAACTGAAAAAAGCATTCACTCTTTTTCTTGTTGGATGTTTAAGAATCCAGTAACTATATTTTTGAATTTTTTTCATTTTATTGTAAGACATAAGATTCCAATTAATATGAATATCCATATAGATATCTAAATTATTATTTAAATTTGAATTTTTATTATTTATAATTCTATAATTATTTTCTTTAATCCAATTTTCAATAAATTTAACGGTTTTGTTTATAATATCTATTATCTCATCTTTATTATATGTATACGTAATACTTTTTTTTTCTGTTGTTTCCATAATTTAATTTTTTTTTTAATTTTTTTTTAATTTAATTTTTTTAATTTGATTTTAGTTTTTTATGGAAACATTTATGGTGGTTTTGTCTAATGCATATTATCCTCCTTTCTTTTTTTTAATTTTTATTTTGATTATTATATTCTTTTAACATTAAAGGCAAACTAGATACTAATCTTCTTGTTTTATCAGAAGGTTCTATAGCAATTGATGTGATCTGATTATTAATATCAGGTTCACGAAATATTGAATATCTAATTTTAGATTTTTTTAATTTTAAAATAAGACTATTTAATTCGTCTAAATTTTCTACTGATAATTGAGCTAAATAAGGATTTTTGAACCAAAGGATGGATATTTCAGGGTGTTCAAAAATAAATTGAGCTAAAGCATGTGTTGATTGTACTGATTGTGTTCCGGGAGATAAATCTCTTCTAGTTACGGTTGTTAATTTATAAATCTATGACATAATTTTAATTTATTTGAATATTATATATTAATTTTTATTATTTGTTTTATTTTTTATTCATTTTAGGGTTTAGGTTTCATCGGAGTGAGTTTATCGACATATATAGATTCCGAACCCCAATGTCCAAATATATGTTTTATCATATTATACTGGTAATAGAATTTATGTTCAACAGTTCCAAATTCAATTAAAGTATCTTCATTCATATATGATTTGGACATATAAATATAAATAGATCTCTGTATTCCACAACTCGTGTTAGTATTATCATAAGTCATTTTATACTTTAATGTATCAGCATCTTTCATCTTTGATGTAGTATCTGGATGACTCCACCATCTCATTATTAAATAACCTTTTTTGTCACGATAAATTTCTCTGTATGAAAAATTATAGATTGTATCTCTGTCAGGTAAATATAACCACATTTCACCTCTATATCTTCCAGTTTTTATATTTGATGTATCTGTTAATATTATTTCTATTGGTTTTATTGGTTCTATATTAATAATATCATCTTTTGCACAAGCGACCAAAAATATTGATATTATATAAAATATTATATTTAATTTCATTTTAAACATTTTTTATTTTTTTAATTAGAAACAAATATAATAAAATTTCTATAAAGAAAAAATTAATCTTATATTAAATTCCAAAAATTTTTATTTACTATATTGTTAACATCTGGGTCTATATTTTTCATATTAGATTTTAATTTCTCTGAAAATTTCATTAATATGTCATCCCCCATTAATTTATTATAACATTCTCTTATTATATAAGCATCCCATAAAGCGTTATGCTTTGGTTTATTTCCCCATTTTTCATATTTTAATATATCATCTATTTTATTCTCAATATATTCTTCTCTTGATATATCAGGATCAATTTTTCTAAATTTAAATAAAGTACTAATATCAAAAGGAATATAATAAATATTTTTTGGAATATTAAAAGCATGTCCCCATATTTGATTAAATAAAACCCAATCATAAGATAAGCAATCTGACCAAAATTCAACTTTTTTAAATTGTTTTAACCATTTTTCTAGTTCTTTTTTTAATCCATCCACATCACCTTTATATTTAATATTTTCAATGTCTCTGATGTTAGATTTTTTAATTATTAAATTTTTTATAACGTTATTTTTAATCCAATCATCAATTTGATCTTTATCATAATCATTCAATTCTGCATAAAATGATTTACCACATTCTGATACAATTCCAATAGATATTAAAGTTGTATTTTTATGCAATCCTGTAAATTCGGTGTCAAAAAATAATTTTGTCATATCATATCATATTTATTTTTATTATTTATTCAAATAATTTTGTATCTAGTTCGTCATTACCCATTTCAAATTCATCATCTTGTTCAAAATTTGAATATTTTTCATCCATTGCCTCCATTTCAATTTGATATTCTTCAAATGAAGCATATCTGAAATAATCATAAATAATTGGTTCTAAAGCCTCTAAAACTTCTTTTGTAAAAACTTTACTATTATATAATTGACTATCAAATAAAGTTTTATCAAGATGTTTTACATACCATTTTGAACCAGCTGAATATGTTATTTCGCCTGTTTTTTTATCAACATTTGGTTTTACTTTAGCTATACCAACTTTATCAAAATTATCAATTGTGCAAAATTGTTCAAGTCCTTTGAATGGGTTGCACCCTTTAGAATGATCAATTTCAAATTTTATCTTTTTAGGTTTAGCCAATCTATTTTTTCTAGCCAATGCTGTAATTACAGAACCTGCCGCGCCAGTTGACATAACATCCCTTTCTTTATCCTCTAATTTTGCTTTAGATAATAATACGATTGTTGATGCCAAATAATTTAAACCTTCTCCACCAGATAATACTGTTTGAGGAAATAAATCTTGAGTAAGATATACGTGATTTGTAGCTAAAAGTGGTATAGATAAATAACCTAGGTCGTCTATAATTATTCTTAATAAACTTTTAATTTGTTTAGCCCTAGACATATCTTGTTTATTGTCTCCCTTAATAGCATCTTCAACTTCTTTATTAGAAGCTAGAGCACCTATACTATCTATAACAAACATAGTTTTTGAGACATCTTCACCAGATTCTTTTAATTTTTTCAATTCACCTAGTAATTGAGCTAAAAATATTTTTAAATTCTCTACTTTATTTGAACGAATTAATAAAAATTTATTTGGATCAGTTGTATCTATACCAAACATGTCAAAATCAGAATTTTCTATAGCGAATTCAGTATCTATATAAATTATATTATATCCTTCTTTTTGTGCATTTCTAACGGTATTTAAACATATATAAGATTTACCTGTTTGGGTCGGACCAGCTAAAATAACAAATCTATTTTTAGGTATCCCACCATATAAAATGCTTTTAGATAAAAGTGCATTTAAAATATAAATGCCTGTGTTTATATATGTTCTGTTTTGCCTTAAATCGTCAATTGTAATCATTGATTTTTTAGATAAATTTGATATTACATTTGATATTTTTGAAAAATCAAAATTATTATCTTTTTTTGATGTCTGTTTAGCCATATTTATAAATTATTTTTTAATTATTTTATGATATATTTTATTTTTTGTTTAATTATTTTATTCATTTTAAATAAAAAGGAATAAACATTATTAAAATTAAAGAAAAAATTAATATCCACATTAAAATTATAGGAGTCAATAAAATTCTGATTAAAATTTTTTTCATAATAAAAATATATTCATTGAATATATATAAAAAATTCAATATTGTTTTAATGATTTGGACTTAACATATAATATATATATTAAAAAATATAAAAATAATTTATGGGAAATAGTTTTTATTTAGTTTTATGTAAATCGAGAAAAAAATTTGATAAATACGTAAAAGTTAATCGTATAAAAAATAAAGTAATTATTGATATTAAATTAGCTCTGGAAGAAAATGAAATATATGATGAAAAATTCAACGATTATTTTAATTTAATGATATATACAAGAATAATTCAAAGTTTAAATAAAGGTAAAGATATATACTATATACCAAATTTTTATAATGATAAAATTGACATGAATGAAATATTTAAAATTAAAAAAATCTTAAAAGATGGTGTATATTTTAATATTTTAATGTTTTTCGATGAATTTAAAGATGATACTAGAATTCAAAATGATGTATTAACAAATATAAGTATTTTTGATAATTCACAATTATTGAAGGACTATTAATTTTTTAAATTGATTTTGATTTTTCATATATTTAAAATAAATTTTTTTAATATATTTAAATTAGTTTAAGCCCATTAAAATAATATAATATGGAATTCAATAAAATTAATTTATCAATAGAATTGATAAAGCAAACAATAAAAGACACTGAGTGGGAAAATAAAATTTACATCGCTGGTGGAGCAGTAAGAGATGAGATTATCGGTGAAAATATTAAAGATATAGATTTATTAGTCGATTTTCCAGATGGCGGGATTTTATTTTCAATTTGGTTCACTAAAAAATTGGGAATTTATACAAAAGGAAATCCGGTAATTTATCCGAGATTTGGAACTTCTAAATTCAATTTAAGAAAACAATTTTATAAAGGCGTTGATTTATCTGAAATTGAAGTTGAGTGTGTTATGCCAAGAAAAGAAATTTATAAGGAGGGAGACAGGAAACCTGATGTTATTTCAGGAACATTAAAAGATGATGTTGATAGGAGGGATTTTACTATTAATTCATTGTTAAAGAACTTATCTAATGATGAGATTTTAGATTTAACAGGCATGGGTAGAATGGATATCGAGAAGGGTATAGTTAGAACTCCTCTAGATCCAGATATTATTTTTAGCGATGATCCTTTAAGAATGATGAGAGCGATTAGATTTACTGTTAAATATAATTGGATTTTACCCATGTTTATGATAAATTCAATTAAAAAAAATTTTAAAAGAATTCAATATATTTCAATGGAAAGAATTCAAGATGAATTAAATAAAATGTTAATGACTAAAAATCCAGATAAATCTATTCGGTTAATGGTAATTACCAAATTAAGTAATTATGTTTTTCCCGAAATAAATAAATTGATAAATTTAAAACAAAATAAATATCATAAATATGACGCATTTAAACATACATTGCATGTTTTAAAAAATACTCCTCCGGATTTAATTACCAGATTGGCGGCTTTATTTCATGATATAGGAAAATATAAAACTAAAACAATTGAAAATAATGAAATTCATTTTTATGGGCATGATGATATGGGTTATCATATAACTATAGATATTATGAGAAGATTGCATTATTCAAGATCATTAATAGAACCAGTTTCTTTATTGGTTAAAGAACATATGAGAACTAAATTTTCAGGTGATGATGGAAAAATTTCAAATAAATCATTACGTAAATTAAAACAAATTTTTGGACCATATTTAGAAAACGCTTTAGATTTAATTCACGCTGATAATATATCTCATTCAAATAATCATAATATGCCAAATCAAATAAATAATATTAGAAAAAAATTATATCAATTAAGAGAACTTGATAAAAATTATTCTGAAAAATGCCCATTAAATGGAGTCGATGTTATGAAAATATTAAATATTGAAGGAGGTCCGCTTATTGGTAAAATATTAAATTATTTAAATGATATTTATCTAGATAATCCTAGTTTATCAAAAAAGGAATTAGAAAATATTGTAAAAAATATTCATATCATATAAAAAATTATCAATTTACAAAAAATTACAATTTAATTTATTTTGTAAGTATACTTTTTTAATATATAATAAAAAAAAGTATATTGAATGTATTCTGAAATAGGCTTCATATTTAATCCTTATTTAAGTGTTGGTAATTTTAATAACAAAGATAATGAGGGAAGTATATATGGCACAAAATATAAAGTTAGAGTTGATGGTACATCTGGATTAACTGATGGTATATTAATATACAAAAGTCCATCTTCCCACGGGACCCAAAATATAATAAACTACATATCGGATAACGTTTATAGAAATGACGACTCAGATGAAGATCCTTATATTTCTTTAATAAGATATTTCAATGAAAGTAGATCTAAAGCTATGGCTTTAAGAGCGGCAGATTTTGCATATTTGAAAGATTTAGGGGTTTATCCCATAAATAGATTATGGATTTTAAGAAGGTTCTCTGAAAATGTTATAGTTCCAGATAATTTATTAGAATGGGATAATTCTATAAAACCTATATCAATTGTTGTTGGATGGATTAAAGATGACGATAGGGGAGAGTTTCTTTCATTAAGATTTAATGAGGTGTGGACAGATCAAACTGAAATGATTGATAAAGTGATAGCTCAGGTTTTGAAAGATAATTTTGGGTTTAAGCTTGAGACAGTTATGAGCGTGCCTGGTTGGGCTCAAGGAATATTATTTGGTGTTATAAAGGCAGCTGGACTTACATCAAATTTTGACGCTAGAAATGTTCCGACTGGAGACCCCAATGTTTTAAGAATCGCTGCAATGAGAGATATTGATTCGCAGGGATTAAGTTCTGATATTGATTTTACTTTAGAAACTTGTTATGAACAAAAATACATAAATGGTATTGATCCTGGAATGGCCATGCTAGATATTTTAAATAATTTATTAAAAATGGGAACATCTGATCAAAAATTTATATTAAAACAAGATGGTTTGTTAACTAATATGTATAACCAAATGAATAAAACACAATCTATTGAACCGTGGCTAGATATGTCAAAAAAATTACTTACTGCTTTTTTAGATGGAGTAGCTAATTTTATACAAGATATCCCACAATCATATATAGAAAACGCGCAAAATTCGAATCCTGAAGACGAAAATGCTCCCCCCGCATTTCCAGACACCAATATAATTCGTAATGCCATTAATAATTTCGGTGATATTTTATTGACCGGAACAATAGCTAAACATAGATGGCCAATAAAAGGGTCTTTGGCTTTAATGAGTGGATTAAATTCAACTCCATGGCATTTAACAGTAGGGAATCCATATTCTCCTATTATTAGTCTTGGTAACATTTTAGTAACAAAAGTTGATACTAAATGGAGTAGTGATTTAGGATTTAATGATATGCCTATTAGAATTGATGTAACTATAAGAACTAAACTCGGAAGACCTTTAGGAAAACAGGAAATAGAAAAAATATTTAATAATAGCTATAAAAGAGTTTATTCTCAGGCTGGTATAGATAGATGGACGGGAACTCAAAATCAAGCAACAACTAGCTCAACTAATTTAAGTGGAAATTCAACTTTACAAAACGTTTTAAATACTCCAGTACCGCCAGGTTCAGCTTTACATATAGTAAATGGACAATTAGTATCCACTCCAGATTTTAGAGATCCTAGATATCCATAATAAAAAAATAAATTTAAAATGAGTTATTTATATACAAATGAAAATTCTGAAAGAAATCAAAATTTTAATAATTTAGTTGATTTAATAAATCCATTAATAATATCAGACGATACTATTTTTTATTATCCATATATTGTTAATAAGGAAGAAGCTATGAGAATAGATTTAATTTGTTTTAATATTTACAAAAATTTTAATTATATTGATGAATTATTATCAATTAATAATATACTAAATCCATGGAGTATAAAAGAAAGTCAAATTATATATTATATGGAAGAAGATGATATATTAAAAATAAGAAGAAAAAATAATTCAAATAATGACAATGAAATTACAAATGATTTAATTAATCCAAATAAAGATACTAAAAAAGATCCTAACAGAGAAAATGGAACTGGTCTTCCTCCAACCATAAAACCGGCTGGAGTTAAAGATGTTAATATTGATTTTAATAATAAAAAAATAAAAATAATAGATAAATTTAAATGATAGAGGTTATAAATAGATCAAATAAAAAATTAAAAGCTCTTCAAATAGAATACAAAGAAGAAGTTAAAGATGGAGACATTTATTATTTTGCAGAAACTATTGGTAAAATACCATTTGTAGTAATAAATGGAATTAATGTAGATCCCGGAGATATATTTATGTTTAAATTAATAAATGAAAAATATTTACCTGAAGTTGAAATGATATTTAGTGATACTACAAATAAATTATTTGATTCGAAATATCCACTAGATCAACAAGTATTAAGCATAATGTTGAAATCAAATGAAAATTTATTAATGTCTATTAGAATGGATTTTTGGATTACTGAATTTAAATCTGTGAAAAATGATTCTGGTGATAATGATTATAAAAAATATAGTTTAAAGGCTAAATTGAATGTTCCATATATTATTAAACATAATAGTTTTAAAGGAACAAGTTATGAGTTATTAAAAAAAATAGCCACTGATGCAGATCTAGGGTTTGCATCTAATATTGATAACACAAATGATAGTATGACTTGGATAAATTGTGGAATTGATTATGTAAGAGAACAAATTCCAGAAGTAGTTAAAAGATCATATATTAATGATAATACTTTTTTATGGGCTTATATTGATTTTTGGTATAATTTAAATTATATTGATATTGAAAAAGAATTAAATGTAGATACTACATCTGATAAAGGATTATCTGGTTTAGAATTATTGATAAAAAAAAATAAAACAATTCCATTATTATTATCAAATCATCCAGATTATAATTCAACGAATCAATACATAGATAAATTTAGTCTAATAAACGAATCTACTGAAATTAATTATGAAATTGGATATAATCCATATATAACATATTATATGTCAAAAGAAAAAAATATGAATTCACTATTACTTGATACTATATCAAATAAAGGTAAAAATAACAATAATATAGTTATTAAGGGCCAACCAGACGATGATAATTATAATAAAAATCAGAAAAAGAATTATTTCATGGGTAAAATTGATACAGATAATATGCATGAAAATTATTTATATGCTGAGCTATTAAACATTAACAATTTAAAATTTTTACAAAAAATAAGATTGAAAGTTATTTTAAGAATTCCAAATTTTCAATTAGTTAGATTTCAATTAATTAAATTAAATTTATATAAAACTAAAGAATTAGATGACGATTTAAATCCGAGTAATGATGATAGAGAAAATAGAAAGTTAAATAAAAGATTATCTGGGGATTGGTTAATAATAGGTATAAATTTTATATATAAAAAACGAGGAATATATCAAGATGATATGGTTCAAGAATTAACTCTAGTTAAAAGAGAATTAAGCAGTTAATAAAAAATGACAAAATTAAATGGAGGATAATAACATATTAAAAGATAATAGATATATCAGTATAAATAAAGCTAATGGTAATGAAAATATAAATAGAAAAATTTTTATATTTGATGATAGAGAAATTATGGGAAATTTTCCAAGGGTTCAATCTTTATTGGATAGAGACTCTGAAAAATTCAAATATGGTTTAGAACAATCTACTAGCACTCCATCATTATTTTTTCAAGATCCTTTATTTTTAACATTTGATTTAGTTATTGATCAAAAATCTCCCCTTTTTAGTGAAGAACAAAATGGAGCTGGAGGGTTTATAAATAATTATTCCGCTATAAAATCTATATCGAATAGAAGAGCTATTTATGATGAATTTAAAAAAAGATTAGGTGAATTATTTAATATAGGCACAAACAGCGATAAAAATAATAAATCTTATTACATTAATAGTATATCAGGTTTAGATAAATTATCAGCTAGAATTGTAAAATACGAAAATGATAAAATCACTATTAATATGAATGAGGATGTTTCTATGATATCAGCTTATGTTGCTCATTTATATAATATTTTATCATATTCATATAAAGAGCAAAAAGAAATGATTCCAGCTAATTTATTAAGATTTAATCTTTATATAAAATTGCACGATGTTAGAAATATGCCTCTTTATTTACAGTTATCTGAAACTGGAACTACTATGACATTTGACAAATCTTATCAAATATATATTTTAAGAGATTGCAATTTTATTTTTAGAGATTCTAAAAATTTTCAGGATACTATAACCAGAGGGGGGTTTGACGCACCTTTAGCAAATAAGCCATCAGATTTATCTATTGATATATATTATAAATCTATTGAAATTGAATCAGAATATCCATTAATAAGACATTCATTTGATTTAAATGGTGTGGATTCTTTAAAATTAAATAACAAAAAAACATCTTTAGTAATATCAAATAATAATTACCCATTATTTAATAATGAGTTTATAAACAATTATAAAAGTGTCGAAGAATTCTATAATGAACAAAATAGGAATAGTAGTATTATAAATAATAATATACCTGCCCCAAAACCGACATATAAATATAAATATGAATATATACATAAACACAGTTCCCTAGAGGGATTATATGGAGGTGATGTTTTTTTTCCTAGAATTATAGAAAAATCTCAAATTGAACCAATAAGAAATAAATCTATTGAAAATAGAGAAGAAAAGATTGAAGATGCAAAATATAAATATGAATATATACATAAACACAGTTCCCTAGAGGGATTATATGGAGGTGATGTTTTTTTTCCTAGAATTATAGAAAAATCTCAAATTGAACCAATAAGAAATAAATCCATTGAAAATAGAGAAGAAAAGATTGAAGATGCAAAATATAAATTTTTATCATCAGTTAAAAATGGGTATTGGGATCCATCGTCTGATAATGAAAATGGTCCTCAGACATTACCTTCTTTGGAATTCTGGAGAAATAGTTTAATGGGACAATTAAATTTTGAAAATTATTTAAGAGAATTGCCGCTTCGTTTAATTAATATGTTTTTAAATGGATATCATGGAATGCAAGAATATTATTTACAAGATTATATTAATATTAAAAAGATATTGAGTGATGAAAGGATCATAACTAATATAAGAGATAAAGATGAATTAAATGCCAATCAAGATAGAATAAATTATATTTTAAGAAAACGAGAATTTTTAGATGGCGAAATAGTAGAGTATATAGATCCTAAAAATAAAATTTTTGATGTTATTTACATACCATATACATTACCTATAAGTGAACCTTTTGATGTTGGATATATACCATATACCTTGCCTATAAATGAGCCTTTTGATGCTGAATATATTCCATATAGATTAAAAAAACGTGAATATTTAGATGGAGATAGAATGGTATCAAGAATTAGACCTATAATTAGATTAAATAATGAAACTATATCATATTTAATTGAACCTAGATTATATTTGAATGGTGAATTTATTCCATATGATATTGAAATAAGAGAATATTTAAATGGTGAATTTATTCCATATGATATTGAAATAAGAGAATATTTAAACGGAGAGTTTATATCATATGAGTTTGAATTGAGAACTTATCTAGATGGTGAATTTATTCCTTATGACATAGAACAAAGAGATTATTTAAACGGAGAATTTATTCCTTATGCCATATCACCAAGAATTCCTTTAAGTGGAAGAATTGATACAGAAATAAGAATAAAATTGCCATTAAATGCTACTATAGATTTAACTCCGAGAGATGTTCAACCTTTTGAAGAATTATATATTGATACAACTTCTTATGAAATAAAACCAAAATTACCTTTAACTTCTACTATAGATTTAACAGCAAGAAATGAACCTCCTTTTATTTCTGAATATTTATATGAAAAAATTCCTTTTGATAGAAATGTCGAATTAGGATTTTTATATATTAATATTACAAAAGAAAATATATTACCTTTAACATATTTATATTCTAAAGTTAATCATTTTAATAGTATGGCTGATTATAGATTATATAATAATGCTTTTAGTGAAATTAAAAATTTAAATAACATATCAATTGATTTAAATTCTGATTATGAAAAATCTATGAATTTAATTTATATAGATGAAAATGATATAAATGTTAAAGAATCGATAAATAATATTTCATTATACAATAATGAAATTAAAAAGAAAAATAATTTATTATTATCTTACATACATGAATCTGATCCATTATTGAAAATTATGCCAGAAATAAAAATAGATAATAACATTGAAAAAGACGAAAGTAATTTAAATGAAAATATTTATTTATATAATAAAATTAATTTAGATAAAGATCTTGAACAATCTTATTTATATCCTAAAAAAAATAGCGATAAATTTATAGATAAAATTGTTATAAACCAAAGTGATATAATATATAAAAAAATAATAGATCTTGGTGTTGTTTATCAAGAAAATATTATTGAAAAAAATAAGTTAAATTTAGGTAGAGTATATGATAAATCTAGTAGCGAAAAATATTTATTAGAACCAATTAAATTATATGATAAAATTAACAATTTTGAAAATGAAATAAATCTTGGTAAATTACATGAACAAATATCAAAAATAAAATTAATGGAAAAAACATTATTATATGAAAAAGGTGAATTTAATAATAATATAGAAAAAATAACTTTAGATTTTGAATCAAAACAAAAAGAATTTTTAAACGGAGATAAATTAGATTTAGATACCAATAAAAAAGATGTTAAACTAAATGGCGAAACTATAAATGGTGAAGAAAATATACAAATTAATAGAGATAAAGAAAAAAAAGAATTGAATAATGAAAGACTTGGATAAACTATGGTTAGGATTAGTCGAAGAAAATAAAGATCCTGATAGATTAGGTAGAATTAAAGTTAGAGTTCAAAGTGTATTTGACGAAATTCCACTTGAAGATATACCATGGGCCAACCCTATAAAAACTTTAAGTTCTCGTTCATATGAAATTCCGGCCATTGGGAAAATAGTATCTGTTTTTTTTCCAAATGATAATTTATATGAACCATATTATATGTTTTCAGATCATTATAATGTAAATTTAAAGAAAAAATTATCTGATTTGTCTGAAGATGAATATGTAAATTTTGTGGCTGTGGTTTTTGATCATAAAACTAAAGTGTATTCCGATGACACAAATTTAACTATGGATTATTTATATAATAAAATAACAATCGATAATGATAATATAAATTTAGAACTAAAAGATAATAATAGAAAAGTTAATATTGGAACAAAGGATGCCACTCAACAAGCTGTTTTAGGTAATCATTTTTTTGATTGGTTTGATAAATTTATGGATAAGTTAGTTCAACCTTCATCTTTAATGGGAAATATGGGAGCACCAATATTGAAACCAGAAATAGATGGTTTAATAGTTGAATATAAAACATTAAGAGAGACATTTGTATCCGATCATGTTTATATTGTGGATGATAAAAAAGTATCTAAATTAGAAACTGAATATAATAGTCCTATAATGGACGACGGAGTGAATATAAATAATGAATCCATTTTTAATACAGATTCCATAAAAGAGGGTATTGGTCAAGATGTCGTTGATAAAATAAGAGAACAAAAAAATAAAGAATTAGAAAAATTAAAAAATTCTTTGCCTAGTGATGCCATAGAACAATATGCTACAGCTGATGATCCAGAGTCATTTGACAATGATTATACTGAATATAAAGAAAATAATAATTCTAAAGAAATTTTAATATCAAAAGAAAGATATGACGAAATAAAAAATCAAGAATTGTTTGATTCGGGATTAGAAGTATATTATGAAGTTGATATACAAGATGACGCCGATTCTATTTCATATCAAATAGAATATGATGAGATTGATTATGATATAATAGGAAATAATGAAAATATTTATATATCTCAAGATAATGCTATTTATACTGATATGAGTGAAATTTCTGATACTCCAAAATTAAACACTAAAGATAATAATATAAATAATAAAGGAGTATCTATTAATTGTAAAGAAATTAATCAATTAACATGGAGTTATAATATGAAATTATCTGATAATTTTACATTAGCTTCTCTATCAAATAAAACTTATTATAAATATAATATTCCAGATAATAAAAAAGTTGGAAATTCAATGTATACTAAATATGATATAGCTTGTAATTTAAAAGCTTTAGCTATTAATGTTTTAGAACCAATTTTTAAAGAATGTAAAAAAAGAGGATATGGTTTTTTTATAACAAACGCCTTTAGAAATAAAATTAATTCTACATCTCAGCACGAAATAGGTCAGGCTGCTGATTTACAATTTCTAAATTTAAATAAGAAAAATTATATTATTATGGCTAATTGGATAAAAAATAACGTGCCGTATGATCAACTTTTATTTGAACATAGAAAACCTCATTCCGTATGGATACACATATCATATAATATGAAAGGTAATAGAACTATAGATTCTCCCTATCCAAAATATGCTACTTTTTTAAATGATAAAACTTATAAAAGATTGCAAATAATATCTGTGGCAGACGGGCAAGGAGGATTTAAATATTCATAACAATATTAAAACATTTTTATTTTTTTTATATAAAATACATAAATAAAATTAAATTTATGTCAGTTAGCGATAAATTATTCTGGAGAAAATATCGTCCAAAAACTCTAAGCAATATGGTTCTTTTGCCCAGAATTAAAAAAATAATAGAAAATGGGATCCAGCAGGATATGATTTTTTATGGTCATCCTGGCACTGGTAAATCAGCTCTTATAGAAATACTTTTAAAAAATAGAAATTTTATGAAAATTAACGCTTCAATGGAAAACGGAATTGAAGTTTTAAGAGATAAAATTCTTGATTTTTGTGATTCTAGGCCGAGCCCTTTTATTAAAACAACAGATAAAATGAAATATGTTTATCTTGAAGAATTTGATAGAGCAACATCAGCTTTTCAAGATGGTTTCAAAGCTTTTGTTGAAAATTATGATGATAAAGTTAGATTTATAATATCCATGAACGACATTAATAATGTAATACCAGCATTAATGTCAAGATTTACAAAAATTTGCTTTAATCCATCAAATGATGATGAGAAATTATATTTAATTAATGGATATTATAAGTATCTTTTAAGTATTTCAAAACACGCTAAAATTGATATAAATGAAGATTTATTAAAAAAAATAATAGAAAAAAATTTTCCAGATTTAAGAGAATCTGTTCAAGATATTCAAACTATTCATATAACAGGAAACGAAGAAATATCTATTATTGGAGATTATGCTAAAATATTTGATTTTTTATTAGATGGATATAACGATTTTCATAATAATTTTTATTTTGTTATGGATAATTGGGTAAATAGACCAAAAGATTTATTGGATATAATGGCAAGACCATTTTATAGTTATTTATTAAGAAATAGAAAGGATATAATAGATAAATATGGATTCAAATTATTAGATTTATCAAAAAGATATAATGCTGAATTTGAAATAACAACAGACCCCCCACTACATATATTCTCCTTAATATGTGAAATAAAATCAATTTTAATGAAATAATTTTATAATATAATTTTTTAATATATAGTTTTATATTAAAAAATTATGTTATAAAATTATGGATATCATTAAAAATTTTAAAAGGTATAAAAATAATGAATCACTTAAATGGTATAAAGGCAATAAAAAATTTGAAATAGACGATTCAAAAGAAATACCCCAATATGATGATTTTATAAACGATGATAACTTTAGACAATTTTTAATTGAACATGGAGTATATGAAGAATATTTGGAACATTGCAAAGAAAAATATAGAGTAAATCATAAAGCGATCCCTGACATTATTGATATTTCTCTTTCATGGTCTAGTACTCCAAGTAAAAGTGTTGTATGGCGTTATTTATATTATCACTGGAATGAAAAATATAAAAAATTATACGGAGTAGATGAAGCTATTAAATGGTATAAAGGCAATAAAAAATTTGAAATAGATAATTCAAAAGAAATACCCCAATATGATGATTTTATAAACGATGATAACTTTAGACAATTTTTAATTGAACATGGAGTATATGAAGAATATTTGGAACATTGCAAAGAAAAATATAGAGTAAATCATAAAGCGATCCCTGACATTATTGATATTTCTCTTTCATGGTCTAGTACTCCAAGTAAAAGTGTTGTATGGCGTAATTTATATTATCGATGGCGTGAAAAATATGAAGGTTTATATGGATTAGATGAAGCTATTAAATGGTATAAAGGCGATAAAAAATTTGAAATAGATAATTCAAAAGAAATACGTGAATATGATGATTTTATAAACGATGATAACTTTAGACAATTTTTAATTGATCATGATGCGTATGAAGAATATATTGAATGTTGCGATGATCGTTTAAAAAAGAATCATAATGCTAGACCGGGCATTGTTGATGCTTCTTTTACTTGTTTTAACACCCCTAG
>Ga0265294_10004879_pt1 | contig 16532 bp, 15 predicted proteins | sample MunlanPumphouse3_FD_192504 | JGI IMG/M metagenome (GOLD analysis project Ga0265294, IMG submission 192504) | Groundwater microbial communities from a municipal landfill in Southern Ontario, Canada - Pumphouse #3 | ecosystem: Environmental > Aquatic > Deep subsurface > Groundwater | place...
CACTGCCGGTTCACCCCTGACAGATATCGAACCATTACCCATATATAAAATTCCATGCCAATAGGCCGGGCTTCTTGAACATTGGATTGAGCCGACCTTGCAGGTCGGGTCAATCCATATGGGTTATATCTGTCCTTTACCCGTATCTCTTTTTAGCACCGGAGATATGGGACGCAGGGGGTGGGTGTCCCAGGAGTGTGACCATAACCTTCCAGATTTCGGTTATGTCGTCCAGTCTTTGCAAACCGTGCCAGAGTACTTGCGTACCTGGCTCACCGTCACCCTTTCTGCCCAGAAAGCCACCGAGTACAGCTACCATTCGGATGGCTTCCCGCAAGGTAGGGGGATTTTCAGCTGGAGTTGGGTTTTTGGTGACAAAGGTTACCAGCGCTTTCCACTGTGCCTCTTCAAAGTATACTGAACATGGGACATCAGGAGTTTCCCTGCCAAGTTTCGTGAGGTGATGAATACGCCATGCTACGACCAGGTCAATGGCCAGACATGCTTCAAGGCGGCTCGCGCTGCCCAGTTGCCTGTTTTCTATCAGGCAGCCACTTTTGAGAGTGCGGTGGAATACTTCGATGGTCCACCGCTGGGTGTACCAAGTAAGCCGCTCGCAAGCCTCTTCAAAACTGTCGGTAGGCGCCGTGGTAAGCAATACCCATTTAAGCGGCTCAACACCTTCAGGAGCTTGTTGCTCTTCGGCGACAACCGCCCAGATGGACAAAGGCGCTGTACTGGCAATTAGTTTGGGTTTAGCCAGCGTAACCTTGCTGTAGCGAATTGAAAGCCGGGCTGTGCGGGCCGGGCGATTTCCTCTTCTGGGAACGACAATCTCCTGAATGCCAGCTTCAGGACAACGGCTCAGATGTTCGAGCAGTTGCCCCTGTTCCTTTGCCAGCTTTCGGTCATGTCGGGCGCGTACCAGCAAAAACGGAGCTTTCGGTGTCTTGTCTGCAAGTGCGAACAATTCATAGATATCGGCTTCACGGTCTCCTACGCTGACTATGGTTGTGCCGGGACATGATGCTGCGGTTTTGGTGGCAGCCTGGAAACTTTTAAGCCATTTATAGCTTTCTTTCTCTTCAATAGGAAGGGAATGACGTTTTGCTTTCTTGCCATATTCTTCGGGATTTCTTGCCCAGCATTGGGCATCAATAAGTCCCAAAGGGGTACCTTCTGTGTTAACTGTAAGGGTACCGTGCAGAATAAGACCGATAATGCCATCTGGCCTACTGCCGATGGGGCCGAGATTTTCGGTGGCTGGATGAGTACTATAGTTCAGGCTTGTTGTGTCCTGAATAGCCAGAGCTATCTTTTCCCCGGCAATTCGCCGGTTGGTTGATTCGATATGAGGTGCAAGCAGATTCTGCAAGGTGGCCCTTTCATGATCAAAAAAACGATACGCAGCTTTGGTCTTTGCCCGGCTGCCGCAGGTTTGCGGTATGCTTGCCTGTGGACGGGCGTAACGATCACGTCCAAGCGTGACAAGTCGTTGTACAAGGCGGGCATCGCCAAGGGGTGCGCCGCCCCATTCCTGTTCAGCCCAGTCACCGGTAACAGTTGCTTTCGGAGAACCGCCAAGCTGTTCACGCCAGTTGCGCTTAAGAGGATAAAGGTAGGTATCCCTCGGCGTCAATACGGCATCACGGTTTCTGTCCTGTCTCCCGCGCCCGCTGGTGTTACCTACGTGAATCCAGTTTGCGGCACGGTAACTTGTCCCCTTAAAACGGCTCGTATCTACAAAGGTCTCAATAAGAAGCGGCTCAGTTCCGTATCGGTTCTTCCAGTCCTCTGAGACCCTACGTACAGCTTTACTCAGTACATAGGAGGCAAGATGAAAAACACGAACTTCCGGATGTATGAAAAAACGGCTGTTGCCGATAATATGATGCAGGTTCTTCCCGCGAGTTTGGTCATCCCAACCGATATAGCTGTCCCTGTCGGCTATCCGAAAAGCTGCACTCCCAAAGGAAAGGGCTCCCAAGTAGCCATGCTCGGAACTATGTACAAGATATCGCAATCCGGCATAGAAGGTGCGCTCTCCCAAATAATGACCAGCCATGATAGATTTCCAGATGTCGGCATGGTCACTGCGGGGATTATCGATCAGTATCAGATTGACACTGCCAAGTTCCGCCAGTTTACAGACAACAGCGGGACGAACATACGGCTTATGTGCGGCTTGCAGCTGAAAGCTCGGAACCGACGATGCTTCAGGCAAGCTAACGAGATTACGCCGATGTAACACGGAGACGGCCTTGCGACAAGTCACTTCCTTAAGGCGACCGGTTGCGCTACGCCAGTCAAACAATTCGCACAGGCGTTTCGACAACGAACGGCGGCTGATAGCAGGATTATCGTCAACGCTGCTCTGGATATCTCCAATGATCTCTTTTGTAAATGACAGGCCGCATATTTTCATGCACCAACTTGTACACAAAACCTCTCCCGGTGTCCAGCATTATTTGTGGGACATGGACAGGGCATATCCGACAATCGGATGACGATGCATTCCCGCGCGGTCATAGGTTGCCCCCAGGAGCCTTTGCCATGGATTTGGAGAATCAGCGAGTGTCCTTCATACAAACAGCCGCATCCCCATGGCCTTCTTCATCCAGGGAGGCGGGTTGCCCCGCAAAACAGCTTGCAACCTTCCGACAATCTCCGTAATCGGCGTTTCCGTACCGGTCTTCAGATGAAAGGCATTTTGTGCCACAATCCTGGCCAGGGCCCTGGTGCCGATATCCATACTGCAGACTATCGGGCAGTCGGCTATGGCGCTGGCCCGTGCGGTGTTACGCTCATCCTTGAGGAGGCTGGAAGAAATGACGCTTCTATCGCCATTGTAGGACGCCTGGTCAGGCCCTATTTCCCAGATTTTGAATTCGTTGGTTTCTACGAATCTCTGATTGATGGTCTTCCCATCAGTCGAAGCAAATGCAATTTTCATGACTTTGGTCCTCCTGTAAGTTGCCATCTCCGCATAATCAAGCGTGCTTCTTTCCTTTGATAGATCCTATATCGATACGTATAACCGCGGTACGGTCGAGGTTGGCTTTCGGGTATTCGAACTTTTTCTGAGAAAAACGGGCAAGGATGAGGTCAAGCGCCTTTATTTTCTCCGCTACGTCCTCAATAAAGACCGCTTTGCCGATACCGATGACCGTGCGATGTTGCGCCTCGAAATCACACGCTTCATCGCTTTCGATAAAGCCGTTATCGATACTGATTTCGAAACAGATGTTATTGTTGCGCTTTAGAATTTCCATTTTCGTACCGGCCTGCGCCGAATGAAAATAGAGCGCCGAGCCGTCGAATGCGTAGAATACGGGAACCAGAAACGGCATGTCGCCATCGGCAAGCGCAATACGCATGAGATTCGTAGAACAGATGATTGCGTCGATCTCCGCACGGTCGGCTATTTCGCGATCCTTGCGCCGCATCATGCCGTGCGGGTGTTTTCCGATTAATCCATCCATAAGAACTCCTTATCTGTTATTCCTGGTCAGTTTAGAATTCAAAACCAGTCATTTATATATCACTCTAATGCAGTACAGTTACAAGAAGATTGACCGGCAACTGTGTAAGAACGTTCATATTCAAATATCCTCGGGACAGGAAAACTTGCCGGTTTTGTCTCGATTCCTTTCAGCCTTTCTATGTAACCGGCAGGAATCCCGCGAGATTCAGCGCCTGACACAATAGTATCGAGGTATTCTGTGCTGGGAAACCGGGGCTCGTCCGAAAAGAATTTTTTATAGAGGAGAACCGGATAATTATTCCCGTCTTTATCCACGACTTTCGTTGGAAAGAGAAAATAGGAACCGGTACCATCCAGACGGACATCCTGCCAGGAATCAAGACGTTCGCTATCGAAAAATGACAATTTGTAGACCACACCCCAAAGGTCTTCCCCTGGTTTACTGACCAGAGTTGCTTCACCGCCGTCCCATCTTTTGGAATAGCCGAAAAAAGATATTCCATGGTTGGATAACCGTGCAATGGCAATGACTTCAGGTTTATAGCAACGTGAAGAAATCTGACCCTGGTTCATATTGGAACCATAGGCGAAATATAAATGATGCGTACCATTATGAATATCGTTCATATTATTTACCCTTGGATACGTTTCGGTACAACCACGATCTTCAGCCAATGCCCAGAGGCGTCAAGTGTCTCAGGTTCTGCCATTAAATTCAGATTGTTCAACTCGTTTTGGAACCATCTGGGAGTATGGTCGCAAATTATTTCCAGTTTTTTGAATGAGGTTTCTTCAAGTGCGGGAATCAAAACCTGTCTTGAATTGAGCGCCGGGTTGTCCTGTAAAATCTCGGCCAGGTTTATCGAATAGCATCCTTCTTTTATGTCGCTAATCAAAACCGGTCGCGGGACATCACAACCTGCCTCGCAAGATTCACTGCCACGCGTGATTGTCGCGGCTTGTCGCGAGGAGGAACAGTCTCCGCCGCAACTGCCATTGCCTGCGGTTCTGCCCAACTGTTTACCGGCATTTGCCTGCGCCTGTTTTTCCAGTTCTGCCACATATTCGGTTTCCTGCCCTACAACGTTGTCAAGCTGCTCAAGCATGGTCCCTGCGGACTTCCAGGTATGAAATCCCAATTCTTCCATCAACAGCGCATGAAACAGCCCTTTGAATTCCCTGACGATGAACACCTTGCAATCTTCCAACTGGGACATGGCGCTGTAAAAGATCTCCTTGATTTCAGCGAGGCTCATCTCAACATTGATTTCCATCGTGATTTTTTTTGCTATTTCCCATGTTCCCGACACCTGATCATAGAGACAGACGTGTCCTTTTTCATAAAAACCGGCTGCTGCGCCGCTATCATTGACAAAAGCTGCGATTTTCATACATGTCCCCTTTTTACACGGAGAATAAGGCATCGGACATACGTCTCCGAATACCTCTTGCCACCCTGCACCGCCCTTACCAGACGTTGAGAATCCACTCTTTGCTTTTCTTGTACTCCATATCCGTGAAAAGTGTGTTTGCCATCTGTTCGGCAAGCCAGATCGCCCCTGCATATCCGACAATGGGATGGCGGTACATTCCGGCGCGGTCGTATGTCGGAAAACCGACCCGAAACATGGGGATGTTATAGTCAATGGAAATAAATCTGCCCTTGGAATGGCCCAGTATGAGATCGAGTTCAAGCCCTTCATTCTTGATCCGGTTTTCCAACTCCCAAAAATCCGCATTTGTGACGATCTGCATGTCGTAATCGACTTTTTCCTGTAACTCCTTGATTCGGGGATCATCCTTGTAGGCTGAATTGTCGTCGCCCAAAAGCAACAGCAGAGGCTTCATCTCCAGGTCAAGGCAGAATTCCGCAAGACCGATGACAAGATCCGGGTTACCGTAGATCGCGACCCTCTTGTCGGCAAAAAAGAGGTGGGTGAGATCGGTCAGCGCGTCGATTGCAAGACCCCTTTCCCGCACAAGCGCTTCTGGAATCGGTTTTCCGGTCATTTTTTTCAGGTTCTGCAAAAATGTATCCGTGTTGCGAATGCCGATGGGGGTCGGCCCGATGATTGTTGGAATCTGGAATTCCTTTTCCAGGAATTTAGCGGCTTTACCACCTTCGTACAGATTCAACGCAATCGTGCCGGAAGCGTTCGCCGTTCCCGTCAGATCCGCGATTGTGGTGCTACCGTGGGACACATGGTTGCCATCCGGCATTAAAGGGGAATCAAAGCTTTCGATTTCAAAAAGCACGGTCGCGTCGATCCGCATTTCCGACAGCAAATGCTTGAGAGCCGTCACGTCCCCCGGATTGCCCCATCCGGTGATGAGGTTGATTTTGCCGTTGGGTTCGTCCTTTTTTGCAAAGTATTTGACAAAATCCCTCACCGCAATATCGTAACCGCTCACCATGCTTCCCACAAAGCTGGGGGTATGGATCGGAATCAGATGGACTTCCCGACCGGCATATTTTTCCTTCAAGAGCCCCTCATTGAGCTTTCTGACAACGCCATCGATGTCGTCTCCGATAATCTCCGTCGAACAGGTTGAGATAATCGGAATGACCTTGACGTGTGGATAACGCATCAAAAGCACGTCCACACCCTCTTCAACACGCCTACAGGCGCCGAAAACCGCCCCTTCCTCGTGCACGGAAGAAGAAGCAAGCTCGAAACTTTCCTTGAAGTGCTGGGAGAAGAGCAGGCGGACGAACATAACACATCCCTGTCCTCCATGAACGATCCCGATGGCATCCTTGATTCCTATGCTGGCAAACTGTGCGCCACATGGCTGGCAGGTAAATATCGGATTGATAACGCCGACGCGTTCTTTATTTTTGATTTCACATGACATATATGGCCCCTTTCTAATAATTCACGTCGGTAAGCTCTTTATTCAGCGACCCGGTAATGGTCAGATAGTCAATACGATCTTTCAGCTCCTGCATAAGCGACTTTATTTCCGTTTTGTCCATCTCGTTCAGCCACTGATAGCGCGATTTGAACGCATCGGCCAAACAGACGGCATCCACCCAATAACACCGGTCCTCCAGGGTTTCGTGCGCTGTTGGCTCACCACACAATATCTGCGTGGTTTTGGTCAGAACACCTTCGTTCTGCCGTTTCCGGTCCCAGGTGCGTGAGTGAAACTGCCAGAGACAATGTTTCATGATGTAATTTTCCAGTTGAGCAATCCTGTCTTTCATGGCGCCTTCTCCTCCTCTAGTTCTCGCTGGCAGGCTTTTTCCTGAGCGCATCAGGATAGGTATGGTTCATATAATCCGGGAGACAATCATATTTTCCGGTGTACGGTCTCATATCGCTTGAGGAGGCTATCTCCTCGCTCAGATTGGCGTCGGAAAGCATCCTGCGTGTGGCAAATCCCTTGTCCGTGGGAATTTCATCCTTGCTGATATCCAGAAGGGCGAGCCGGTGGATCGGCGAATAGATCGCGTTGTAAATATCCCGTGCAAGGCGTACCCACCCCTCATATCCTTTATACGGGCCATTGTGATATGCATGGACGTTGAGATACGGAACCCTGATCTTTTTGGCAACCTCGCCGGGACGTTTACCGGTAACGATGATATCGGGCTTTAACTTCAGCATGGCTTCGATTGTCTCAAGTTCGTTGGGGTCGTCGATGGCCAGAGCGCCTTCTTCACATCGGGCAATCCCTTTTTCCATGTCCTGCTGGTGACCAAATTTCGTATAAACCGAAACAACATCAAGGCCCATTTCTTCGTGGATGACGTGCGCCCAATGCCAGAGCTTGGAGCCGCCCGGCCAGAGGCAAATCTTTTTCCCTCTCAGGCGTTCCTTGTACCAGTCCAGTTCCGGTTTCCACCTGGCGGTTTCCTCCTTGATGATTTGCAGGGCTCTTTCCTCGATTCCGAAGAACAGGGCAATTTTCCTGAGAGAATCCGCCAATGGTTCAAAGCCGAACCCGTCTATATCAAGCCGCGGAATCCCGTACCTTACCCTGAGTTCGTTGCAGATGTACTCGGCTGAACGGGCACATTCCAGGACATTAAGGTGCGCTCCATGCATGGCTCTGAGATCATCGTAGGAACCGTTGCCGGTAAAGGTGGACAGAACCTGGATACCCATTTTTTTGAAATAATCCTGCATTATTACCTCATCGCCCTGGATATTGTATTCGCCAACGTAATTGATGACGTAATCGCTGGTAATTTTAGGCTCAACCGTTCCGACCTTGTCTTTGATCCACGCGATATTGATCGTGTGATGCCCGCCTGACTGGCTTGGTCCCTTGAACCCGGGAGAATTGCAGACAAATATATCCACATCCGGCATTTCATCCATCACATCCTGGGCAACCGCGTTCATATCATCCCCGATCAGCGCGGAAGCGCAGGTCTGGTAGATGGTCATGCGCTTGATTTTTGGAAAGGCCTTGAATGCCTCTATCATGTTCTGCTTCAGCATTTTTTCCGCTCCGAACACGATATGTTTTTCCTTCATATCCGACGCATAGGTATACTTGAGCTGGAAATTATCGTTATCGCTGATGTAACGTTTGGTCTGCCAGGTGTCGTAGGTGCATCCGACCGGTCCATGACTTAGATGGATGACATCCTTCATCGGGGTGCCGATAACATGCTTGGCGCCGCAATATGCGCAGCCGCGCTCGGAAATCGACCCGGGAATCGTGTTGAGGTATCCTTCAGGAAGGGCCGACGTCAGATCCTCGCCGGAACCTTTATCAACAGCGTGCCTTTTCCTTTCAGGAATACATGTGCTGCATTCAAACTCATGAATTGGCATAGAGAATTCTCCTTGTTCTTTACAATCAATCGGCAAGGCCGTATTTAACCACCATTTCTTCAAGCTGATCCATGGTGAGAGGTTTCGGGATGACAAAGTTCTTGTTTTCAATGATCTTGCGGCCAAGTTCGCTATATTCATGCGCCTGGTCCGAATCAGGTTCGAATTCCGTGACGGTTTTCTTGTTGAACTCGGCTTTTTGGACGATGTTGTCACGCGGGACAAAGTGGATCATATGCGTACCGATTGCCGCAGTGAACTCTTCAACAAACGCTCTTTCCCCGTCAACTTTGCGGCTGTTGCAGATGATGCCTCCAAGGCGTACACCGCTCTGCTTTGCAAATTTGACGAGACCCTTGCAGATGTTGTTTGCGGCATAAATGGCCATCATCTCGCCCGAGGCAACGATATACACCTCCTGTGCTTTGCCCTCCCGGATAGGCATGGCAAAACCTCCGCACACAACATCACCCAAAACGTCAAAAAACAAATAATCCAGATCATCGGTATATGCCCCAAGATCTTCCATAAGGTCGATGGCGGTGATAACCCCGCGCCCGGCACATCCGACACCCGGTTCCGGACCGCCTGATTCAACGCAACGGATATCCTGGTAGCCGATTCTTACGACCTTATCGATCGTAACCTTTTCGGCCCCCTCCTCGCGCAACACATCCATCAACGTTTCCTGCGGTTTACCACCGAGAATAAGACGGGTTGAATCAGCCTTTGGGTCGCAGCCATGAATAAATATTTTCTTGCCATGGAAATGTGCCATTGCTCCCGCAGTGTTCTGGGTTGTTGTTGATTTGCCGATGCCGCCTTTACCGTAAATTGCAATTTTTCTGGTCATGATATGCCTCCTTTGGATTGACTGGAACGTTGGTTTTTAGTAACCGGTTCAGCAGCGCTTGTTATCTGTATAGAGCAGAGAACATGCCAGTCAGCTTGTTTTTGAGAAAAGGCAACCGGTCAGACTGACTTATGCGCCATGCTACAGATGCTATCAAACCATATATATCAGATAGTCGTGTGAGTTTGTCGGGGGCGTTTTCAAAGCGGGGATTTGTCAGATTACAGCATGAGATAAGAATTCAGCATTCACTTTTTCTGGCTTCCGACGTTCCACAAGGTACGTTTCAAACTGAAATGTTCCAAAATGTAAGGCACTCGGCAAAGAATAAATGTAAGATGGAATGTTTATTCTTTGCCGAGTGCCTAAGGTCAGATTATCTTGTGAACACAGAAGTACTATGCGAGTGTCCCAAACCAGATAATACTCGTATACCTACCTTTACACATGGTTAGTCCCGTGGTATAAATGGGCCGTATTTTTGATGCTGTGGTAACTTTGAGAGGATTGTCGATAAATGAAAGGCCGAAGGAACACAATCGAGCTTGACGGTAGTCTCTGGTTTCACAAGTCAGACCGCAAGTATCTGGGAGGTGACCGTATCAACCTTCTGGAAAAAATCGACGAACTCGGATCGATTACCAAGGCCGCCAAAGACGTCGGCATTAGCTACAAAACTGCTTGGGATACGATCAATATGATAAACAACCTTGCTGAAAAGCCTCTGGTCGATCGATTAGCAGGTGGCAAAGGTGGCGGTGGCACCACTCTCACCGTCGAAGGGAAAAAGGTAATTAACCAATTCAAAACCATCCAGGAAGAACATCGCAAATTCCTGGACAACCTGGAAGGCAGGCTCGGTAACACCGCAGACCTGTACCAATTCTTAAGGAGGATTTCCATGAAAGTCAGCGCACGCAACATATTTGCAGGCTGTGTAACTGCCATTACCAAAGGTGCGGTCAATGCCGAAGTGTCTATCTCGCTTAAAGGTGGCATTCCGCTTACTGCTGTTGTTACAAACGGCGCTATCGATAATTTGGGACTGAAAGTCGGTGCAGAAGCCTACGCTATCATTAAAGCCAGTTCGGTCATCATCGGTACTGATCTGCACGACGCCAAAGTCAGCGCCCGCAATATTTTCTGCGGAACGGTTGCCAAAATCATCGAAGGTACTGTAAATACCGAAGTTGATATTGAGATTGGTGATGGCAATACCGTTAGTGCTGTTATCACACATAACAGTGCACAACGTCTTGAACTTAAAGTCGGTGGACATGCCTGCGCTCTGTTCAAAGCTTCCAGCGTAATCATCGGCGTCAGCTAGTAGTTCAAACATAAGAAGGGACATCAATGGCGCTGTCCCTTTTTTGCAACACATCGTTGTATTATTTATACCATAACGACCACATGAAAGGGTATTTATGATCACCTGCCTTCCTGACAGCGATATCGAGCGATTTATAGAAGAAGACATTCCTTATGGAGACCTGACGACACATCTGCTCGGAATAGGGGGCAGACAGGGTCGGATCGTTTTTACTACCCGTGAAGAAACAACACTCTGTTGTACTGAAGAAGTAAGCCGGATACTTCAAAAATGTGGGGCTACGGTTGTTTCATCCATGCCCAGTGGTACCAGGCTGTCTTCAGGGATGGAGTTCTTAACGGCAGAAGGTCCAGCGCAAGCATTGCATGCAGGCTGGAAAGTTTCATTGAATCTACTGGAGTACGCATCTGGTATTGCCTCTCGAACCCGGCGTATAGTCGAAAAGGGCCAGGCTGCAAACCCTTCCATATCGGTAGTCACTACCCGCAAGTCATTTCCCGGTACAAAAAAAATAGCTATAAAGGCCATCACAGCCGGTGGGGCATTGCCTCACCGTTTGGGATTGTCAGAGACAGTGCTTGTGTTCAAGCAGCACACCGCCTTTATGGGTGGGTTGGAGACATTTCTTGATTCGATTAATGAGTTGCGGAAGAAGACCCGAGAAACCAAGATTATTGTCGAAGCAGACACTGTAGATGAGGCTCTGCTTATTGCCCAAAGCGGGGCTGACATCGTGCAACTCGACAAGATTACTCCGTCTGAACTTGCAGATACCGTTACATCAATACGTACTGCAAACCCGAGCATCCTGATTTCTGCTGCTGGCGGAATCAACGAGTCCAATGCCGCCGAGTACGCATCCACTGGAATAGACATCATAGTTCTATCGTCTGTCTATTTCGGAAAACCATCAGATATCGGCGTCATCATTCTACCAATTGATATCTCACCTGAGTTACAACCGGAGAATACGACAAAAGGAACCCCATGACCCCGGCAACTCGCATTCACCTGATCCGCCATGGCCAGGTCGTAGGATACGACCAGCCGCGCTACAACGGCCAAGCTGATGTGGCCTTGACCGACGTCGGGGTGGAACAGTACCACCTTCTGAAAGATCGACTTGCCGAGACAAAGATTTCTGCCTGCTACACAAGTGACCTGTCGCGCTGCAAAATCGGGGCGGACATCATCTGCGGACAGCTTTGCATAGAACCTACTGCTCGACGCGAGTTGCGGGAGCTGAATATCGGCATCTGGGAAGGGCTAACTTGGCAGGAGATCCGCGAGCGCTGGCCGGAGAAATGGCAGGCACGGCTGGCTGATCTGGTCAATTACCGTGTGCCGCAGGGGGAGAACCTGCTGGACGTGGAGGCGCGGGTCATGCCGGTAATTGCGGAAATTATAGAGCGTCACAAAGGACAGGAGATCCTGGTGGTGGGGCATGGCGGTGTCAACCGTGTTGTGCTGTTGAACGCCATCAAGGCGCCACTGTCCGGGATGTTCAACATCGAGCAGAACTACGGCTGCTACAACATCATCGATTATTACGCCGATGACAGAGCCACCGTGAAGCTATTAAACGGGTAACCCAACACCGGCGCCGGAACAGAAAAAAAGTTGTTTTGTAGTATGTGATATAAATCACTAGGCTATCCCAGTGTTTTTCAGCCTTTTTGCAGTACTCCCTCAGCAATGGATCGGCCCATCTCCTCGCACTGGGTAATAATGGCATCAGTGGGTTTGAAGATCGACCTGACAACCGGGACAGGCAGTTTGAAGCCCATCCCCTTGAGCCGCTCTTCAGCCATCTTGCAGGCCTCACCACTCCAGCCGTAACTTCCGAATAGTCCTGCTATGTTTGTTTTCAGTTTAACGGTACTCAGGTAGGCCAGTACGTCCCACATCGGCTTGGGAATATCTCGGACGATAGTTGGAATACCGAAAATCAAAGCATCGGCTTCTTCCAACAGGTTTCTAAGTTCGTTGGAGCTCAGGTGGCTGATGTGGTAGCTGATCACCTCAAGTCCGTCGATATCCGCGCCGCGCGCGACTGCCTCGGCCATTTTTTCTGTATTGCCATGTGGCGAAATGTAAAGGATGAAGAGTTTCTTGCCGGATGATTTCGGTTTGCTCCACTGCTCGAACTGTTGGATGGCCTTCCAGGGATCCTTGCGGATAATGGGACCGTGGCTTGGGCAGATCATGTCAATCACATCATGGCGAATTTTCTCCACGGCGGAGAGCACATTGTCCTTGAAGGGGCGGAAGATGCAGTCGAAGTAGAAGTGACGAGCCAAGGCGATGTCCTCGACCTCATCATTGAATATTTTTCCGGGGGAACAGTAATGGGCGCCGAAGGCGTCGCAGGTGAAGAGGATGTTTTCATCCTCCAGCCTGGTAAACATGGTGTCAGGCCAATGCAGGAAGGGGACAATGATGAAGCGCAGCTTACGGTCGCCCAGGTCGATGGTGTCTCCATCCTTGACCACTTGACAGTTGAATGGTTTGTGCAGAAGGTTGCCGAGAAAATTCTTTGCTGCTGCGGTGCATACCACCGTGGCTGCAGGGCACTGTTCCAGCAGGTACCCGAGGGCGCCGGAGTGATCCGGTTCGGTATGGTTGGCGATGATATAATCGATAGTCTCTGGTGCTACCAGTGATTTCACCTTATCCATGTACTCATCGACCCGTTTTCCCTTGACCGTGTCGATGATGGCCGTCTTTTCAGCTCCCTTGAGCAGATAGGCGTTATAGGTGGTGCCATGTTCGGTGGGGAATAGGTCGTCGAAGACACGCAGTTCCGGGTCCTCAGAGCCGATCCAGTACAGGCCGGGCTTGATTTCTACAGTTCCCTGCATGGTGTTTGTTCTCCTTATCTTGATGGTATTTGATGTACACCTTGATATCGGTGTCATATGGCTGGTTTCAGATTGTTTTCGTCTCGTATTTATAACAGGCGGATTACCAAGAGACAAGCCACAAATAAAGAGGGTTGTCTAGCTGCCTCCAATCTGATACATATTAAAACATGAAAGAATCGGTACGACAAAGGATATCAGTCTTGCAGCCCCTTCTGAAGGACAACGATCCGGAGGTGCGCAACGTCGCTGCAGAGGCCATCGAACGGCTGGAGGGCAGCAGTGCCCTTGACGAAATCATGCAGGCGCTCAAAACAGGGGATACCGGAACCAAGATCAGGGCGATTTATGCCATGGGTGAGATCGGTGGCGCCAGAGTTGTAGCCCCACTGGTTTACTGCGCGGGACGCCATGAGGACAGCATTCGTGCGGCGGCGGTTGAAGTCCTTGGAAAAATCACCAGCCCTGCTGTATTGCAGGTGTTGTTGGAACATCTTGACGATGTTAATGGCGCCATACAAGCAAGCGCCATTGCGGCGCTTGCCAAATTTCCCTCCTCGCCAGAGCTGTGTGAGCGTATTCGCCCCTTTCTCGACTGTCATGACGGCACCCTTGAGGCCGAAGCGGCAATAGCGCTTGCCAAGCTGGGGTGCCATGCTTCTGCCGAACAGATCATTGCGCTGCTAGCCTCTCCGCACTCATCCACCCGTAAGTCAGCCGCCCAGGCCCTCAGCCTGCTCCCGCTTCAGTAGTTTCCGCTGGCCACAAACTTACCGATATCGATGCTTTTCAGAGATGGGTCAACCACTGCCACGATATCCGCGTAGCGGGTGCCATCCTGTTCCACCAGCGGCTGTTCGCGGGGCACGGTCAGCCGCGTGCCATCGGTTTCGAACAGCACTCTGATAATGGGTGTCTCTTCGTCCAGGGGGTTGGGGCGATAGACTACCGCTACTTCATTGGTATCCAGGCGCACCAGTGTTCCTACCGGGTATTTGCCCATCATATCCGCGAAGCTTGCCATTAGTGAGCCATCCAGGAAAGTGCCCACCAGTTTCTGCATCTCATTCAGGGCTGCCCTGGGATTGCAGGGGCGCTGGTAGACCCTTAGGGTGGTGATGGCGTCGTAAGTATCGGCAATGGAAACGATATCGATCATTTGATTGAAGGGCAGTTTGCGGGCCCAGTCAGGGTAACCGCTACGATTAAAATGCAGATGGTGCCCCAACACAATCTGGGCAATCTGTGGGCTGAGACCATCCATATCGCGGATGATCTTGGAGCCAAGTTCGGAATGACGCTTCATCTCATCAAACTCAGTGCTGGAGAGTTTGCCCGGTTTATTCAGGATATCCTTGGGAATCATGGTCTTACCGATGTCATGCAGGTTTCCGGCAATTCCGAGATCCTTAACCATCATGGCATCGAGACCGAGCGAGGCCCCCAGCGCCATTGCAAGCACCCCCACGTTGACGCAGTGGTTGAAGGTGTAGTTGTCATAGTCTTTTATCATTGTCAATCCCAGCAGGGTGGAGTTCTCCTGCATGGTTATGCTGACCATTTGATCGACTACACGGATAACCGGCGCGCTACTGGGGATGCGACCTTGTTCGATGTCACGACAGATGTTGCGGATGGCGTCCAGGGCATGGCCGTAGGTGGCCAAGTAATCGCCCTCGTCCTCAGTTTCCATGTCATCTTCAACAGGGTGTGGCTTAAAACTTTCCTCGCCCAGACGTAGCAACTGAACCTTGGTAATCCCTTCCTCCAGCATCAGGGACTTGAGCTTGTCCAGGCTGGTTGTTTTTACCGAGAATAGGCGCACGAAGCGCTGGAGTTCGTCAAAGGTCAGTCCGGCGGAAAAGACCATACGACCGATATTCTTTTCCGTCATACGATTAATCAGGTCAGCAATGGCCGCGGATGGTGCGACCAAGAGATGATCCTCGGTAAACAGTGTGTCATCGATAATGCCCAGGGATATGCTCGGAATGCGCTCCAGAGCGGTCGCCAGGATCTTGTCCAAATCCAGCAGGGGTTGGCGAATGGCAGGGTGCGCTGTTGGATAGAACGCCATCCCCTTGATTGCTGCTGAAAAGAGGGAGATCATCTTCAGGGCACTCTGTTTGTCAAGTGCCTCCATGGGGGCTACCTCCTGTTCGTTCGATTGAATTGGCTGCTTCGGCACAGGCTTGTCCGAGTTCCCCGGATGTCCCTGCCATTTTCCGGAGGACGGGCAGGGCACGCGGATCACCAAGTTTACTCAGGCAGAGTGCAACGGCAATCTTTAATTGCTCCCAACGGCTGCGGGCAATCAGGTGACGCTTTTCGAGGAGTTTCACCAGATAGGGGGTGACATGCTGATCACCGATCAGCGAGATGGCAGCCAGGGCGCTGGTCTTGAATGAAAGTGTTTTCAGGAGCATGTCTTCGCTGTGAATGATGTACATCAAATCCCCCAGGGCCTTTTTGCTCTTCATTCCACCCAGCGACGTGAATGCCTGGGGCAAGAGCGAGGGATTGTTGGCGCGCACTATGGAGATAATGGCGTCCTCGGCCTCTTTTCCTCCGATCTTGGCCAGGCTGCGAATGGCTTCCTTGCCGACCCGGATGTCAGTATGCGGAAGACATTTATGTAAACCGGGTACTGCTGTGGGACTGCCGATGTCTCCCAGAATGGTGACCAGACTTCTGACTATATACCAGCGGCTGTCCTCCAGCATCGCCAAGAGCGAGGGCACGGCTGGTTCACCCAATTTAACGATCAATATGGAGAATTTTTTGCGTACGGCCAGTTTGTCGATGGAACACATCTTTTCCACAGCCAGGCTGAGTGCGGCAGGCCCTGCCACAGTTAGAATTGCCAGGACTAACTCCCTGGAAACGCCGTCAGTATTATCCATCCGGTCGAACAGGAAGGCGATGAACTCATCACCCATGGCGAGTTGCTCAACTCCGAAACGGGCGCATTCGATCAAATTTTCGCTTCGACTGGCATCTACGGCATGAGTAGACAGAAGTTTTGCCAGTGGAAGCAACGGTGTCAGTACATGGCTGGCCTTGAGGAGGTCGGCGCAGGTGATGGCTTGTCGAACAAGTGTCAGGTAGCTGTCTTCATCCATGACTGTGGCAAGCCTCGCCAGCAGAGCTTGCAACTCCTCTTCAGGGTTGAGTTCAGCTATTTGAAAATCCGGCAACAAGCTGTTTTCAGGCT
>Ga0265294_10004883_pt1 | contig 16527 bp, 20 predicted proteins | sample MunlanPumphouse3_FD_192504 | JGI IMG/M metagenome (GOLD analysis project Ga0265294, IMG submission 192504) | Groundwater microbial communities from a municipal landfill in Southern Ontario, Canada - Pumphouse #3 | ecosystem: Environmental > Aquatic > Deep subsurface > Groundwater | place...
ATTATGAAAAATATTTCGCAAAATGAATTTAAAATGATATAGATATGAATGATATAAAAAAAATAGAATTTATTGCTTCACTTCCGCCAATTCAATCGGCTATTTCAATTGATGGTATTGGAGATGGAGCAAGAATTAAGATAGATATCCCTGCAAGTGAATTATCATCAATAATAAAACTGCAACTTTTAACAGGTAAATCTTTCAAAGTAACTATTGAACCGATAGAGGAATAAAATGGTAGGTAGAAAAAATAAACCTAAAGCAATTAAGATTTTAGAAGGCAATCCTGGTAAGAGACCGCTGAGTAATGAACCAATGCCGGAGAAAATATTACTATCATGCCCGGAGTATTTAAAAAAAGATAAGATTGCTTTTAATGAATGGAATAGAATAGCCCCTGAATTGTATAAACTTGGGCTTTTAACTATAGCTGATAAAGTATCACTTGAAATTTATTGTAGCCAATATTCAATTTATAGGAAGGCTTTAGATGAAATATCTAAAGAAGGCCTTGTAACTACCAATATTCGTAAAGGGAATAAAGCTAATCCACAACTGGCAATTGCAAGAGAGGCAGCAAAAATTATAAAGGCCATTGCAATTGAATTTGGTCTAACTCCATCTTCTCGCGGAAGGATATCATTGCCAAATGAAGTTAATGAAGATCCGCTTGAGGAGATGTTTAGGAGAGGTTAAATGTGCCGAATAAAGAAAAAATTGGAAAACAAAAGGGAGATAGAGTAGTTAATTTTATTAAATCTCTTAAGCACTCTAAAGGGAAATGGTATGGTAAACCATTTAACTTAATGCCCTGGCAGGAAAAGATTATAAGAGATATCTTTGGTACTATAAAAGAAGATGGTACAAGACAATACAGAACAGCTTATATAGAAATTCCGAGAAAGAATGGAAAAACGGAAATTGCGGCAAGTATAGCATTATATCTTTTGTTTGCAGATGGAGAAGCTGGGGGTGAAATATATAGCGCAGCTGGTGATAGGGATCAGGCAACACTTGTTTATAATGCAGCTCAATCTATGGTAAAGCAATCTCCAGCACTATTAAAAAGATGTAAAATAATAGATAGCCAGAAGAGAATTGTTTATTATGCAACTAATAGTTTTTATCGTGTGCTTTCTGCTGAACATTCAACAAAGCACGGAGTAAATGCTCATGGAGTTATTTTTGATGAACTTCATGTTCAGCCCAACAGGGAATTATGGGATACACTTACAACTTCTGGTGGAACAAGAACACAACCACTGATAGTGGCAATTACAACAGCAGGTTATGATAAAAATTCAATCTGCTGGGAACAGCATGATTATGCTATAAAAGTTAGAGATGGGATTATAAAAGATCCCACATTTTATCCAGTTATATATGCTGCAGATGAAAAAGATGATTGGGAAGATGAAAATGTTTGGTTTAAAGCTAATCCAGCTTTAGATAATTTTCGTTCCCTTGATGAAATGAGGGCATTATATAAAAAAGCAAAAGAAGTCCCGGCTCTGCAGAATACATTTAAAAGACTTTATCTTAATATATGGACTTCGCAAGAGACAAGATGGCTTGATATGGACTGGTGGAATGCCTGCAAGGGTGAAGTAGATCCAAAAGAATTAGAAGGAAAGGTTTGTTATGGCGGACTTGACTTATCATCAACAGATGACCTGTCCGCTTTTCTTTTAGCTTTTCCTGAAGGTGAAATTGTTAAAGTTTTGCCATTCTTTTTTATGCCATCAGATAACATAGAAAAAAGAGTTCACAGGGATAGAGTGCCTTATGATGTGTGGGTAAAACAAGGATATATATATACGACTCCAGGAAATGTTATAGATTACCAGTTTATATTTGATAAAATCTGCGAACTTGCCAAAATTTATGAAATTAAGGAAATAGCTTTTGACCCTTATAATGCTTTGATGTTAAATCAGAAACTTGCTGATGAAGGTTTTAAAATGGTTGAAGTAAGGCAAGGCATGAAGAGCCTCTCACCGCCTACAAAACATCTGGAGACTTTGATACTTAGTGGCAAACTGGAACATGGCGGAAACCCTGTACTGACCTGGATGTTTAATAACGTTATGATTGTTACAGATGCCAACGACAACAGAAGAATTGATAAAGAAAAATCAAGAGAAAAGATAGACGGAATACAAGCTCTTATAATGGCAATCAGTCGTGTTATGGTTCAGGAAGATAAAGCATCAATTTATGAGACTGAAAAAATTAAAGTATTTTAAAAAGGAATACGTATGAGATTTTTAAAATGGGAAATAAGAAATGCTGACCGTTCAGACCTTTTAAATCCAAAAAAATGGCTTGAGGAAGCCCTTACTGGTAAAAGGTCAAAGATAAAAATAACAGTTAATGAAGATACCGCAATGAGACAATCAGCGGTTTATGGTTGTGTTAGGATACTTGCTGAAACAATTGCTTCACTTCCCTTAAATGTTTATGAAAGGCTAAAAAATGGAAAGAATAAAAAAATAGATCATCCGCTTTATTACTTGCTACATGATAAGCCAAATAAATATATGACTTCTTTTAGCTGGCGTGAAACTGTTATGGCTACATTACTTCTTAGAGGTAATAGTATAAATCAGATAATACGGAATAATAGAGGCGATATTATAGAAATTTATCCACTGCCATATAACCGGGCCAGAGTTGAAATTAAAGATGGTAATGTTATTTATACCTATAATGATAATAATGGAGATAAGATATTTGACAATAATGAAGTGCTCCATATTCCAGGATTGTCTCTTAATGGAATAATAGGAATTTCTCCAATTCAATATGCGAGGGAAGCAATAGCTTATTCAACTGCATTGGAGGAATTTGGGGAATTATTCTTTGAAAATAGAACCAATATAGGCGGAGTTGCTACTCATCCTGGCAAGCTATCAGAGCAAGGTTCTAAAAATTTGAGGCAATCCATAAATGAAAATTATGCCGGACTTGGGAATTCCTACAAAGTAATGCTACTTGAGGAAGGGTTGAAATTTGAACCTATTACAATAGCTCCAGCTGATGCACAATATCTTGAGCTTAGAAAATTTCAGCTTGAGGAAATAGCACGTATCTATAGAGTTCCACTTCACTTACTCCAGAATTTAGACAGAGCAACATTTGGAAATATAGAACATCAATCAATTGATTTTGCAGTTCACACAATCAGGCCGTGGCTTGTAAGGATAGAGCAGGCATTTAATACAAAACTGTTTAAGGAAAACGAAATAGGAAAATATTTTTCTGAATTTGTAATAGATGGGCTTCTTAGAGGTGATACAGCTACAAGGTGGGAAGCTTATACAAAAGCTTTACAGAATGGAGTTTATAGTCCGAATGATGTATTGGAACTTGAAAATAGAAATCCTTATCCTGGTGGAGACAGGCATTTTATACAGTTAAATATGCAACCAATTGATAATCCAATATCACTTGAAAATAAAAACATAGTTATAGATGGGCAGGAGATAAGGATATTTCCAGAAGTTAAAGAAGATAAAAAGGCTATAGAAGATAGGCAATTACGTTCATCTAAAAGTAAATTTAAAACTGCCCAGGCTTATAAGGGACTTTTTAATCAGATGACTGTTAGGATTCTGAAAAGGGAAAAAAAGGATATTTTAGATATTGCAAAAAAATCATTCAATTCAAGAGACAGCCAGGTATTTAACGAGCAAATAGATCTATATTATCAGTCTCATAGAGATTTTGTAAAAAAGCAGGCAAAGCCAATTATATCTACATATTCAAAAGCAGTAGCTGCTGAAGCCGCTGATGAAGTAGGAGTAAATCCAGATTTAGAGTTTGACCGGTATCTTGAAAAATATAATGAAGGATTTGCAGCAAACTATACAAAGAAGAATTCGCTTGAGCTTAAAAATAAAGTGGCTAAAGCTATAAGTGAAGATGAAGATCCGGTCGAAATTGTAGAGAAAAAATTAAGCGAATGGGAAGAAAAAAGGCCTGATGATGTAGCAACTGAACAAACTGTAAAACTAATGGGGGCAATATCATTACTTGTCTATAAAATTGTAGGAATTACAAAATATAGACTTATAAATGCTTCCGGAAAATCCTGTCCTTATTGCGAAGAATTAGATGGGCAGATTATTGGAGTTGATAAATATATAGCAGTAGATGGGCAGGAACTTGGAGACGGAGAGAATATAATGGTAGTAAATGGCAATATAAAATATCCTCCGATCCATCAGGGATGTTGTTGTATGGTGGTAGCGGAGGGCTAATTGAAAACTGTAAAACTTATAATAACTCAAAGATTTAATTTTGAAAGTAAAACTTACCTTGTAGGTGAGACAACAGAACAGATTGAAAGAGTTGCAAGACGCTGGGTATCAAGGGGAATAGCTAAGTTTGCAGATGAAAATTATATACTTAAATCTCAAAATTATAAGCATGAAAAAGTTTCAATAGTTATCTTAGTAAAAGACGCACTTGATTATGTAAAAAGGTGTATAGAAAGTTTAATTGAATATACTGAAAATTATGAACTAATAATTGTTGATAATGGTTCAAATAGTGAAACTAAGAAGTGGCTTTCTGAATTTGGCTGGATAGATTATACATTAATAGAAAATAAAGAAAATAAAGGAGTATCCTATGGCTGGAATCAGGCAATAAAAGTAGCAAAATATAATTATATCTGCTTTTTAAATTCAGATACACTTTTAACTCCTGGATGGCTTGGAAAATTAATGAAAGGCTTTAAATATAATAAGGATGTTGGAATAGTTGGGCCTTCTACCTGTCATAGTTCTACAATGCAAACTATGCAGATTTTAAGAGGAAAGCACACAATAAATGACCAGAATGAAATAAATAGAATGGCACAGGAATTACGTGAGGCTTATATTGAAACTGGGGTTGTAGGATTTTGCTGGATAATTTCTAAAAAAGTATTTAATAAGGTTGGAGTGTTTGACTGGAAACGTTATGGGCTTGCAACTCACGAGGATTTAGATTTACTCTGGCGAGCTTCAAAGGCTGGTTTTAAATCAATATGGTGTATGGCAAGTTACGTACATCATTTTGGAAATAAGACTACAAGGGAAATGGGCATTAATCCGAGAGAGATAAGACTTAAAAATAAGAAAATATTTGATGAACGCAGAAAAGACAGTAATCTTTATATAGAAAATGATGTTGAACTTGGAAAAATAAAAGAAGTAAAAAGTAAAATTCCAATTCTCATGATTACTTGGAACAGACTTGAATATACAAAAAAAGCAATAGAAGCAATAAGAAAAAATACAAAAAATTATATCTTATTTATCTGGGATAACAATTCTACTGATGGGACTAAAAAATATCTTAAAGTCTTAAATGATAAAAATATTGAAGTTCATTTTGAAGATAAAAATGTCGGGCTTGTACCACCTATGAATTACTTTTTTGAAAAATTTAAAAACTACAAGTATATAGCAAAAGTTGATAACGATACAATAGTTCCAAAAGGTTGGCTTGATAAACTAAAAGAAGTTTTAGATGAGTTGCCCTTGTTTGCAGTAGAGGCTAACCATTACCTGATGTTAAATTATGATATTAAAGAAAACGAGGATTATTACAGGCATTTTTATAGTGTTGATTTTAAAGGCAGTAAGCTTTATTTATCTGAAATGGTTGGTGGTACAGGAGTACTTATAAGACGAAGTATGATAAATGAACCTATACCAGAGCATAAAGGAACTTTATCAGGCTGGATAATGTATCAGCACAGTAAGAATTATGTAAGTGCTTTTTATACTGGAGTATGGATTGATAGACTTGACCAGATAGGAACTAATCAATACAAAAAGAGTGATTATCCAGAATATGATAAGTTAATTGATAAAATGAGACCATCAAGACTAAAGCCAAAAAAGAAAATAGTTGATGGAATGTTTAGAAAAACATATGAAAGGACAAAGAGTTGGTATGAACGTATATGAATATGCTAAAGAAAATAACTTGTTAAAAGGTTCTGCTATACAAAATCCAGAATTTAGAGAATTTTTTAAGGATATAAAAATAAAAACGATTGTGGAAATTGGGACATTTAGAGGAATATCATCTGCCTATATGGCTAATTTTGCTAAAACAATATTTACTTTTGACATAATAAACTATAAAGCTAAATATAAAGTTTGGGAAGATTTAGGGCTAACCAAAAGGATACATTACTATACTGTAAAAAATAGCAGTGAAATAAGACAAATTTTAGATAAAATTAAATTTGATTTTGCTTTTATTGATGATGATCATCAGTATGAAACCGTAAAAGAAAATTTTGCTCTTGTTTCGCATTGTGGAAAAGTATTATTACATGATGTTGCAAAGTTAAAAAAGTTTCCTGGAGTTAAAAAGTTTGCTGATGAAATTGGAGCAGAAGTTACAGGCAATATAGCTTACTGGCACAAATAAGTTTAAATAAAAATATAAAAAATAAAGCATTCTAAAAAGAGTGCTTTTTTATTAGGAGGTTAAAATGCCTTTACCAGGGCCAAAAAATGATGAGGATTATGATGATTGGATGGAACGCTGTTTAGCTGATGATTTAATGAATAAAGAATATCCAGATAATAAACAAAGATTTGCTATCTGTCAAAATATTTGGAATGAAAAAGAGGAGGAAGATATGAATATAAATAACGAACTTAGGGGTGCAATTGGCATCCATCATACACCGTTATCAGATAAGGCTTGGGATGGACCAACTAATATTGCAAGATTAAGAAACGATGAAACAGCGCCATATTATAAGAAAATGTTTGCCTGGGTTGATCCAGATGGCGATCCCGATGTTAAATCATCTTATAAATTCCCACATCACGAAGTTAGTTCGGATGGAACGATTGGAGCTGCGAACATAAAATCTTGCCAGAGTTCGATAGCAGTTCTTAATGGGTCAAGAGGTGGTGCAGATATTCCTGATAGTGATAGAAAGGGAGTTTATAATCACGTTGCAGCACACCTGCGTGATGGTGATATAGAGCCAGCAGAACTAAAATCTGATAATCCAAAGGAAATACGCTCATATAACTTTGAGCTTAGAGCTAATAGAGAAACACCTGAAATTGTAGGATATTCTGCAGTATTTGATGAGCTGTCAGAAGATTTAGGCGGATTTAGGGAAAAGGTAAGAAAAGGTGCTTTTAGTGAAACTATAAAAGGTGATGATGTAAGGGCACTTTTTAATCATGACCCTAATTATGTCTTGGGGAGGACTACTAATGAAACTTTATTTTTAGAAGAAGATGACAGGGGATTAAAGATTAAGATAATTCCACCTGATACACAATGGGCAAGAGATTTATTGTTCTCAGTTGCAAGAGGTGATATTAGCCAGATGTCTTTTGCTTTTGAAACTTTAGTAGATGAGTGGAATGAAGAAGAAGTTATACCAATAAGAACACTTGTTAAAACTAAACTTTATGATGTTTCAATTGTTACTTATCCAGCTTATCCCCAAACAAATGTTGGGATAAGAAGTCCTGAAGATATTTATAGAACTCATATAACAGAAAGACAAAAAATATCTAATGAAGAAAAGCTAAGTGAGGAAAAACTGAGACAAAAGATAAGACAATCTTACTATAAGATGAAGATAAATTTAATAAAATAATTAAATAGATAATTAAATAGTAAAAAAAATACCTGTAAAAAGGTGTTTTTTATTGCAGGGAGCAGGAGCTTCTTGCAGCGGCTGGCTTAAGCAGGAGCTTAAAGCTAAGTGCAATCTTTGTAAAATAAAATAATTTTAAAAGGAGAAAGCAATGTTACAGGAAATTATAAAAAGGATGCAGGAAATAGCTAAAGAAGTTGAAGAGGTAGGCAGTAAAGAAAATTTGACTCCTGAAGACGAAAAAAGGGTAGATGAACTTTCAGTTGAATTTAAGGAATTAAAAGACAAAAAAGAAAAAGCAGAAAAGACTGAGGCAGCTTTAAAGGAAGCAAGGGATTTCTTAAATAAACCTATTACTCAACCAATTAAACCCGCAGATGACAAAGGAACTCCTAAAGGGCAGTTTAGAAATCTTGGCGAGTTTATCCAGGCAGTTGCTATGGAAAATAAAACTCATAGAGCTGACCCAAGGCTTACTGAAGTAAGGGAACTCTCAGTTTCTGGTGGAGATACTCCAGGCGGTACTAAAGGTGGTTACCTTATTCCTGATGAATTCTTACCTACAATAAAAATGGTAAGTTTGGGGGAAGCAGTAGTAAGACCAAGAGCAAGCATCATACCCGCAGGAGATATACCTGATCAGGGCGTTGAAATGCCAGCACTTGACCAGACCGCAGTTGATGGTACAGGTCTTTATGGAGGTATAGAAGTAGATTGGATTACCGAAGGTAATGAAAAAACTGAAGCAGATACTGGATTTAAGCTAATCGAACTTGATCCTAAAGAAGTTGCAGCTCATATAGTTGTAACTGATAAACTGCTTAGAAATACTTCCGCACTCGAAACCCTAATTGCAAGCTTGTTCAGGGGTGCAATAAGTGCAGCAGAAGAGATTGAATTTCTTACTGGAACTCACTCTTCCACAAGACCAACTGGAATAATAGGCCACGCTGGAACAATAGCAATAAACAGGGCTACTTCAAATAGAATTACTTATGCAGATATAGTTAATATGTTTGCAAGTTCCTTCGGAGTAGGCAATTACGTTTGGGTTGCTTCCAAGTCAGCATTACCTCAGTTAATGCAAATGAAAGACTTTGAGGCTTCTGAGAGTGATGCACCTAACCTTGTATTCCAGCCTGATGCAAGGACTGGAGTGCTTGGAACATTGTTAGGTTTACCTCTGGTTTATACTGACCTCCTTCCTGCTCTTGGGGGCAAAGGCGACCTAATGCTTGCTAACTTCCAGTATTACTTAATCAAGGACGGTTATGGAGTTGAGATTGCAGCAAGTGAACATGTTTACTTTACTACCAACAGAACTGTTATAAAGGCATTCTGGAATGTAGATGGTAAGCCGTGGTTGACTGCTCCAATAACTCTAAGAGATAAAGTTACTAAAGTTAGTCCATTCGTGATACTCGACGTTCCAAGTATTGGAAGCTGACAGTTAATTTAATTTAGGCAGGTAGTAAATCTGCCTGCCTATAGTAAAAAGGAGTAATTATGAAATTTCTTTGCAAAGGCGAGTTCATCTATAAAGGCAAGAGAATATATAAAGGTGAAATAATTGATATTTCTAATTTTGATATAGGCAAAGTAAAATCTTTAAATGTTCTTGGTGAGCCTGTGATAGAGGACAAAATTGAAAGGGCAATAAAAAAGCCTAAAGAGGTAAGGAAAAATGGAAGTAAAAATAATAAGAAGCTTTAGCAAAGGACAAAAAAGATATATTCCTGGAGAGGTTTATTCCGTTTCATCTGAACTTGCAAAAAGATATGTATCAAGGGGAGATGCTGAAATTATAGTTGAAAAGGAAATAAAATATATTAAGCCAAAAGTAAAATCAAAAAGAAGGAAAAATGATAAAGCTAATAACCGCACCTAAAACTGAACCTATATCGCTTGTTGAAGCAAAACTACATTTAAGAGTTACCACAAACGATGATGATACTCTTATATCTTCACTAATAAAGGCAGCAAGGCAGTCTGCAGAAAACTTTACTAACAGGGCTTTAGCTTCTCAGGTTTTAGAGTTAATTTTAGATGACTTTCCTGAAAAGGAAATAATACTTCCCAAACCGCCAGTTGAAACTGTAACTTCAATAAAATATACAGATTGTGAGGGAGTAGAAAGCACACTTAATATTGCGGATTATATTTCATTTCTTGAAGCTGAACCTGCTGTAATTGTTCCGGCTTATGGCGGGTCTTTTCCTTATTTTAATCCATATCCTAAAGGAGCAGTAAAAATTAGATATACCGCAGGATATAAGATAAGTGGAACTGAAGCAAGACTTATAATTCCTGAAGCCATAAAGCAGGCATTGCTACTTATAATTGGAAGTTATTATGAGAACAGAGAAGATAGCCAGGTATCAATACCTACTCAAGCTGAATATCTATTATATCAATATCGTATTTGGAGTTTGTAATGAAAATAGGAGCATTAAGGCACAAAATTACAATTCAAGAACCTATTGAATCTGAAGACCCAGCTACAGGTGAAATAATAACTACCTGGGAAGATTTTGCTGAAGTATGGGCTGAAGTGCTCCCACTTGTGGGTAGAGAATATTGGGCAGCTAAAACTGTGAATGCAGAAACTACAGGCAAGATAAGAATAAGATACTTGGCTGATATAACTCCAAAGATGAGGATAATGCTTGAGGATAGAATTTTTAATATTACTGGAATTGTAAACGTGGAAGAGAAAAATAGAGAAATGGTTTTATATTATAGCGAGGCAATCTAATGGCAAAAATGGAAATAAAAATTGAAGGAGCGGATAAGATAATAGCTGAACTTGCGAAAAAAGATAATAAATTTATTAAACTTTTAGAAGAAGGACTCACAGAATCAGCTAATCTTGTAAGAGATAGAGCAAAAGGTAATGCCCCATTTAGAACTGGTAAACTTAAAGAAGCTATAGTTTCTGGAAAACCAGAGATTACAGAAAATAAAATAGGAATAAGTGTAGGGATATCTACTTCAGTTAAGCCATTCTCCAAAGATGGTTATTATGCGAGATTTCAGGAAGTAGGAACTTCTAAAATGAGAGCGCATCCATACCTCAGGCCTGCCCTTGATGGATCTAAAAATGATATAAATTCAATTATGTCAAAGAAATTAAAAGAGGAATTATGATATATAAGGCTCTAAAAGATAAACTTGCAAGTGATAATGAATTAAAAAAGCTTATAAACGATAGGATTTATTATGTTAATATCCCACAAAATCCTATTTATCCTTGCATATCATTTTATAGAGTGTCTAATCCAAGAGGTCATTTAGTTGATGTATCTTCTCCAAGATTTCAAATAGACATTTGGGCTAAAAAATATTCTGAAACAGTCGAGATAGCAAATAGAATAAGGAGGATTTTACAAAGGAGTAAAGGAGTTTGGGATGGAATAAGCATTATACAGGGAGTATATATGAACGAATTTGAGGATTATGAATCCGATACAAATTTATATCATTTAGCTGCAGACTACCGCATAATTTATAAAGATTATTAATATAAGGAGGAAAAATGTCAAATCAAACAACAGTTCAAAAGGCAAACACAATCATATTTGGTTCTGGAAAGTTTGAGATTTCAGAAGATGGATTAAATTGGGAAGATTTAGGAGCTATGAATGGTATTGTATTTAAGGAAAGCTGGGAAGAGGTTGTGGTGGATTCAGACAATGCCGGTAGGATAAAAGTAGGAATAAAAAATCATGAAGCAACATTGTCTGGAGATATGTTGGAAATAGACCTTGAAAAACTTGCAACTATTCGGGGTGGCATTGATAGTTATTCCAAAGTAGAGGGAATTTCTGAAACTCTTAAAAGTGGAGGTATAACTACAATAAATTCAATCCAGGTAAGAGTAACAAATGTTGATGAATATGACAGGGAATTTAGAATTACGATTTATAAAGCTTCTAATTCTAAAGGTATTGAACTTGCTTTTAATCCAGATAGTGCAGATGAAGCAAATTCAGTCAATGTTGAACTTAAAGGAACATGCGATGTAACAAAAAATGCTGGAGAACAACTCTTCGAAATCTACTCAGAGAGAGGCGAATCAGTAGCATCATAAATTAAAAGGGTTTTATGACCCAAATATATAGGAGGTTCTATGATAAAAAAAGAATTTGGTGGTAATAAAGGTGAAAAAAGAATTGCAATTCTTGAGGGAGAAGAAATAGATGTAACTAAAATTCCTCTTGGAGTACAACTTGAACTTGCTGAATTGGCAGGAAATAAAGAAATAAGTGATTCTGAGAAGCTTGAAAGATTAATGAGCGCAATATCACTTGCATGCAAATCCAATCCCAAAATAACTATCGAGTGGCTTAAGGAAAACACTGATTTTGAAACATTGATTGATTTTATGAATTACGCATTGGAACCGCTTAAAAAGAGAGCTGAAAACTCAAAAAACCCGGATACTCCCCAGAACCAGACCCAAGAATAATAAAAAAGATTATAAATAGAGTATCAATGCTCTATGGTTACAGTGGGGAGTATATAATAAAAAATATGACCTCAGATGAAGTTTTAGAGTTATATGATGATGGCATTGAATTTGAAGAAATTAAAGGTGATATATTAATCTTAAAATTGGCAGAAGCGATAACTGGCAAAAAAATAAAAAAGAAAAAAGAAAAAATTGCTGCCACTAAACCAGATATTAAAAAATTCGAGAAACTTTATGGAGATAAAATTAAAAGACCAAAGGAATAAAATATGGCTGAAGTCGGAAACTTAATCATAAAAATTATAGGTGATAATAAAGGTCTAACTACAGCACTTGATCAATCAAGTAAAGATGTATCAAAATTTAGTTCAGGTGCTGGTAAATTTGCTAAAGGTGCTGCTATAGGACTTGCTGCTACGGCTACTGCAGCTATTGGAGCTGGAACTGCTTTATTTAAGGTAGGTGAAAGCTTTGATGAAGCCTATGATACAATAAGAATAGGGACCGGGGCTACCGGGGAACAGCTTGCAGCTCTTGAAGGAGATATGAGAGAAGTTGCTAAAGTTGTTCCTGCTGATTTTGGAACTATCGGGACTGCAATAGCAGATTTAAATACCCGTCTTGGTCTTACCGGAAAGCCTTTGCAGGATATGACAACTCAGATGGTAAATCTTGCTAATATTACAGAAACTGATGTATCTTCAGTAATTCAAGAAGCTACAAGATTGTTTGGCAACTGGCAGATAGCCGCTAAAGATCAAGCTTCATCACTCGATTTTCTCTTTAAAGTATCTCAAAATACTGGTATCGGAGTAGATAAACTTACGCAAAGTATGACCAGCTCAGGGGTTGAACTGCGAACACTTGGATTTGATTTTGAGACTTCGGCTGCAATGCTTGGTATGTGGGAGAAGGAAGGAGTAAATGCTGAAACAGCTATTAGTTCATTAAAAATAGGACTTCGTAAAATAGTACAAGAAGAAGGAGTCAGCGCTCCAGAAGCGTTTGCCCAAATAGTAGATAGTATTAAAAATGCAGGTTCTGCAAGTGAAGCTGCTGCTCTTGGGGTAGAATATTTTGGGCGTGGCGGTGCTACAATGGCCGAAGCAATAAGAACCGGTAAGCTCGAAGTAGATGATTTAGTAAAAACTCTCGAGGGAAGCGATGAAACAATAAATAAAGCCGCTGAAGATACATGGGATTTTGCAGAGCAGTTTAAGATGTTTAAAAATAATGTTATGACTGCAATAGAACCGCTTGCCAAAACCATATTTGGGATGGCTGGGGATTTTATGAAAATTATTGGTGATAAACTTATCCCTAAAATTGCTGAACTTGCTGAAAGTTTTGCACCACTCATAGAAAAAGTAATGGAATTTATTCCTGTCCTTTTGGAAGGGCTTATACCAGTTCTTACTCAAATTATGGACGCGATACTTCCAATATTTGAGAGTTTGCTCTCTGTTTTTGTCGATAAGTTACTCCCACCACTTATGACTGTTATAACTACATTTGTAGATACTATTTTACCCCCTCTTTCAGATATACTTTTAAGGTTGATAGATACAGTAGTTATTCCGCTTTTGGGATTTATTGGAGATATAGTAAATGTATTACTTCCTCCATTTATAGAGATAATAGGAATATTAATGGAAATGTTTGCACCAATAGCAGATGTACTTGGGACATTGGTGCAAATGATTCTTCCTCCATTGACAACTATAATAACTTTACTCGCGCAAACAATACTTCCTCCACTTATTGCTCTTTTAAAGGCTTCTGTACCATTAATTACTCTTATGCTTGAATTGTTTGCCGGATTAGTAGGGTCTATTTTACCACCACTTGTTGAGATAATATCAAAATTAATTACAGTTGCTCTAAAGCCTTTGACCTCTGCAATCGAATGGTTAAGTGGGACAGTAATACCAACAATTATGGGAATATTTGAAAATTGGAAAACTAGCCTTGATGGATTTAGAAATTTTATGGTTGGAATAAAAGATAGCATTGTTCAAATCTGGACAAATGTAAAGGACTTCTTCAGTGGAATTTGGGATAATATACTTGCAAAAGTAAATACATTTAAAGAAGGATTTCTGGGGGTCTGGAATGGAATAAAAAACGGAATAAAAGCTTCAATAAATGCAATAATTGGATTTCTAAATGGCCTTATAGGAGCGATGGAGAGAGCAGTAAATTGGATAATAAGCGGACTAAATAGAATTCATTTTGAAATACCTGACTGGGTTCCTGACATAGGTGGAAGAGAATTTGGAATAAATCTTAAAGAAGTTTCGTTTGGACGAGTTCCTACTCTTGCTGAAGGCGGTTTTATAGAGAGGGGCGGATTTGCAATTGTGGGAGAGAGGGGTCCTGAACTGGTTGGTCTACCTTCTGGTGCATTTGTTAGTCCATTTTTTAATAGGCTTGATGTAAGCGGAAGGATAACTATAGATATTGCTGGCGAAGGCATTGAACATCTCGATTCGGATTTTATATCTGATGTTGTTTCTGAAAGGTTAATTGATTCCTTAAAACAGGAGGTCTTTAGAAGATGAGAATATTAACAGAAACTGGTTCGGAGATTATAGAAGATGCAGTCTACTGGATAACAAAATATTCCTCAAAAATACCTGAATTCTCACATTCGACTGAAAATACACTTGGCAATAAAACTGTAAACTGGCGTAGTGGTGAGCCTGAATATTCGATTGAGCTTAAACTCATAACTAAAAGTAAGGAACTATATGAAAAGTTAATTGAATATCACAATAATGGAACTGAATTTAAACTTGAAGACACTCCTGATTATGGCAGTTTTATACTCAAAACTAAAGCTGGTCAATGTTCATTCAAACGATTTAGTGCTTTACCAAGCCCTATTATTTATGAGATAGAGCTTAAATGTTTAGTAGTGGAAGAGCTGGGAGAAGAAGTGATGAGCTAATGCCGAGAAATATTGCACAGGCTTTAAGGGAAATAATAGATAAACTTAGCTATGATAAAGAAAGTAATTCAGCACCCTGCTGGAGGCTTGATAGTATTGCTAAGAATCCAGAGTTAGGGATAAGGGAAGGAGCAATTATAACTGACAATGAGCTGCAGGATTATAAACCTGCTTTAATAATGTCATCTATTACCAATAAATTTTATGTTATTTATGAAAGAGAAGGAACTCTTTACGGCCTTATAAGTGACCTTGATAGTCAGGGGAATGTTATCTTTGAAGATGAAGTAGAGTTATTTTCTGGAGATGAACCTGACCTTGAATTTTACGGAACTTTCACAGTTGAAGGAAGATATAATACGACCGACCTAATGATTGTCTATGAGAAAAGCGGAAATATTTATTTTAGAAAAGCGAGTGTAGAAAATGGTTGGGAAGCTTTAAAAAGCGCAACTGAATATTCTGTAAAAACAGGTTCTGACCCTTCAATAGTTCGGGCGTGGGCAGACCCTCCGGGAGTTGGTGAAACCGATTTGGGAATTTACGTATTTTATATCTCATCGGGTAAACTTATGTATACTTACTCAACTGATTTAGGTGTAAATTGGGCAGAATCGACAGAGATAAATAAACCCGCTGGAGGGACAAAAGGTAATCCAAAAGCTTTCCGGGAATCGTCCTACAGAATTGGTTGTGTATATGAATACAATGATGGAACAAAAACAGATATTTATTATATCCTTTCGCAAGACACTGGAGAAGAATATGTAAATATAGGAGCTCCAGAAGAAACCTTTAAAATTGCTATACAAAGACTTGAAATAACAGAATTTGGAATGCTTGGCTACAGCTCAGCAGAGACCTATAAAATGGAAATTAAAAATCTGGATACAACCGAGTACGATTCATATATTGCAGGTTATGAAGGAGAAGGAGAAGATTGTGAAGTTCCAAATGAAACTTTTAAAATGCAAGTTGAAAATCTAAACATACAATTTTATACAGGAGAAGAACCATGATAATTTATTTACCAAAATGGATTGAGAAGGGCCTTAAAATAAAGACTGGCTTTCATAATTATTTTCACGCTTGTTTATATGATAAGGAAAAGTACGAAAAATATGGAGAGAAAGCTCCGGTTGTTCAGGAGGCAAAAGCATATAATGTTTTTTGCAATCAGGGGCTTGATTATATATATTATGCTAATCTGGGTTTCAGGACACCATTTTCTTTTATGTCTTATTGCGGAGTAGGAACTGGTTCTGGAAATCCGTCTGTGCTTGATACTACTTTTTTTACCTTCTTGAGTGCGGCTAATATAGCCACCTCAGGCGAAGTATCTAATCCTATGACTTACTCAATAAACCACGAGACACAGGAATATTATCGCAGACATAAATTTTTCTGGGATGTAGATGAGGGAAATGGAGACTTAACTGAAGTTGGACTGTGTTATCAAACAGGATC
>Ga0265294_10004884_pt1 | contig 16525 bp, 18 predicted proteins | sample MunlanPumphouse3_FD_192504 | JGI IMG/M metagenome (GOLD analysis project Ga0265294, IMG submission 192504) | Groundwater microbial communities from a municipal landfill in Southern Ontario, Canada - Pumphouse #3 | ecosystem: Environmental > Aquatic > Deep subsurface > Groundwater | place...
ATTAAAGTTAATCGGCAGGAACCAATAATTAAAGAGACCATTAAGGTTCGATAATCATTATTCTCGTCGCAGAACAATTCCCATTTAGCATTCCTTCAACTGCAAAGGAGTGAATATTTCGTTCAATTAAAAAAAGGGAAATGGCAGTGAAACCCGCCAATTCCTTTTCACCCCGGATTGATTTTACCGGGCACAACAAACTTAATACCGTTTTCTCTGGGGTCTTTCATTCTTTGGGCAGTCATACCCAAGAGCTTTCCCGCCGGTAAGTCTCGCGCCACCGATGGACTTTCCTACCATCCCATCGATGACCTGTTTTGCCTTATCCTGAGGAACTTCTAAGAGGGAATACGTGTCAAAGATATTGATGGCACCTATCTCATTGCCGGTAATGCCGGTTTCTCCGGTGATTGCACCAACAATATCTTTTGGCCGGATACGGTCTTCCCTGCCGAGGTTCACGCAAAGCTGAACAACACCAGAATGGCCGCCAGAGTGATCCGCCTGAATCACGGAGGTCTCATCCGAATCAGAACCGGTATCCAGTTTCATCTTCAGCAGTGCTGCGGCAACATCAAGGGAGGTGTAACCGTCGACCATAATCTGCTCGACCATCTCCACATATTTTTCATTGTCGCCATTATCGGAGCTCTCTTTGATCTTATCTATCAGATTGCGCATCCGGGTCCGCTCAACATCCCGTGCAGTGGGGAGGGGAATGGGGGTGATCTTGATGTGTGCATACTTCTGGATGGACCGGAGTTTGTAGATCTCTTTTGGGCCGACAAAGGTAATTGCGCGTCCTTCTCGTCCTGCCCGTGCTGTCCGTCCGATACGGTGCACATAGTACTCCACATCCTGCGGAACATCGAAGTTGATGACAAGATCCACATCGTCCACATCAATGCCACGTGCTGCAACATCTGTTGCAATGAGTACATCAATTGCGCCCTTTCTGAACTTTGCCATCACGCGGTCACGCTGAACCTGTTTCATGTCGCCATGAAGCGCTTCTGCGAAGTAACCCCGTGTCTGAAGCTGACTCAACAGTTCATCCACCGCACGCTTGGTATTACAGAAGACCAGAGCGAGCTCAGGGTCGTACATCTCGAGGATGCGGCAGAGCACTTCGTTCTTTTCCCGGTTGCGCACTTCAAGGTAGAGCTGCTCAATCTGTGGGACGGTCAGTTCACGGTGCTGAACACGCACAAACTCGGGGTTCTTCTGGAACCGGCGTGATATCTCCTTAATTGGGTCCGGAATGGTTGCAGAGAATAGCACAGTCTGTCGCTCTTTTGGAGTCTCTGCGAGGATTTTCTCAATATCCTCTCTGAATCCCATGTCAAGCATCTGGTCGGCCTCATCCAGAACCACCATTTTGATGTGGCTCAGGGAGAGTGTCCCGCGGTCAAGGTGATCCAGCACACGTCCTGGGGTGCCGACAACAATCTGCACACCAACTTTCAATGCCCTGAACTGACGTTCAATTGGCTGGCCGCCATAGACTGGAAGAATGTGGACATTCTTCATGTATTTTGCCAGCAGGTTGAACTCCTCAGCTGTTTGTATCGTTAGTTCACGAGTCGGTGAAAGTACGATAATCTGTGTCTGTTTAGAGTCCAGGTCAACAGCCTGAAGTGCTGGGACGGCGAATGCTGCGGTCTTTCCAGTACCGGTCTGCGCCTGTCCGGTCACATCTCTTCCTTCAAGTATGAAGGGTATTGCCTGCACCTGAATCGGTGTGGGCTCTTCGAATCCCATATCTTCTATTGCTTTGATAATTTCCGTTGATATGGGAAATGTCGAGAAGCGAAAAAAATTTTCCATTGAGTTATTATGTGCCCCAGTACTTCATTATATATCGTATTGGGGTGCTGTCTATGTGTCCCAAAATAACAAATTTTTCTGAAATCCTGCTCTCGGTTGTATTTCAGTTGTATGATCGGCGAAATCGCCGCAAACAAACCAAAACGGTTAATTCCCTTTATGAAGCTTAATTAAAAATTCCTAAATGCCGGAATCAATGATTCATGTCTCAAGTGGACTGAGATTTGGAATGAACCGCGCGAATTCTCATGACATTGTCATGACTCCGCGTAGCACCCACCCATGCTGGTATATTACTCATCACATGATATCTGCCTGATCTTTTTTATGCGTTAATACCTGACAACCAGGTTCAGGCATTCCATCCACATTATGCCTGATTACAATGGTTATGTCAGAAATAACGTGATATTCTCTCTGAGGGAGGTTGACCGGGCGGCTTTTTCTTATGCCGCTGCCACCATATATTTATTTTAACTCTGCGATTAGGGTTATGAAGGAGCACACTGACTACATCATCGATGCGATTGAGGGCATCCATTCCACCTCCGGGGGTGGACTAATCCTGAATCAGGGAGGGTTCAGATACAAATGAAAGAAGATATCGGATATACCGTTCGACGCAATCAAATGGTTGATCAGCAGATTGCTGCCCGAGGCGTGTCAGACCCTGCGGTTCTCGATGCCATGCGCCGCGTGCCCCGCCACCTTTTTGTTCCTGAATCTCTAAAGGATGACGCCTACGACGACTGCCCGCTTCCTATTGGATATGGTGCCACCATATCTCAGCCCTATATCGTGGGATTGATGACTGCTTTGATTGAGCCGAAACCCGGCGACAGGGTTCTGGAGGTCGGGGCGGGGTCTGGATATCAGGCGGCGATACTTGGTCTGATCGGCTGCCGTGTCACAGCGATTGAACGAATTCCCGAACTTGCACATCTTGCGCAAACGAACCTGAAACAGGCCGGCGTGGAAGGTGTCACTATCATGGTTGGGGACGGGACAGCACTATCAGGGAGTGAGGGCCCTTTTAATGCCATCATCACCACCGCTGCAGCACCAGATGTCCCTCCCTCATTAGTGGCACTGCTTGCTGAAGGCGGCAGAATGGTGCTTCCGGTTGGAGACCGTGATATGCAGGTCCTGACCTGTATCCATAAAACTGGAACCAAACTAACCGTCTCACATCATGGTGCTGTGCGATTTGTCCCCCTGATTGGTGCACAAGGGTGGTCTCCGGTTTGATGAAGAACAAGAATTGAATCGCATATTGATATCACGAGCGAAATTGTCATAAATAGGTGTTTTCATCCCTGATTACTTTAAACATTCCGCGCAGGATCGGGATGACGCAAAAATCTCATGACCTGTCTATTTCTCTCTGAATAAGGCCCCGAATAAAGAAAATAAAAAAATCATAGCTTTTCTAGGTGAGGGAATAGATATCCATGTCTGCTATGTACCTTGTCCGAATGTCGACCATATGGATTGATTGAGAAGAACAAGGCAGATCAGGCGAATAAATGCACCATTTTTGTCATGGATGACCTTTTTATTAGAGTAAGGCACATATATATAAAAGGAGTGAATTTTCTGGCGAACGAAAATAGAAAAAAAAGTGGGCCGGTTGAAGAGCCTGCAATAGTACGGGTTAAACTGCCCAGTAAAAGAAACAGGGAGATGTTTGCAGAAGCTGATTTGATGCTTGGTGCAAACCATATTAGGGTGCGCTGTTTTGACGGAATTACCCGGACCGGACGCATTAAAGGGAAGATCAAAAAGCGGGTCTGGATTCGTGAAGGCGACGTGTTAATTGTCGTGCCATGGTCATTCCAGGACGAGAAGTGCGATATCATATACCGGTACACCCGGCCACAGCGGGAGTGGCTGCAGCGCAATAAATATCTCTGAATAGACACCATTCCGGATGGAACCCGGTGTTTTACCTAATTATTTTTTGATAACACCTCTTATTCGACCATGTATATAGTGACGGTTATAGATTCATAGTAAGGATTTACCACTTGAAACGCCATTCATCAGGCCCTTTTTGACTTAGTTAAATTCTCACCGTAAACAAGAAAAATTGCAAAGAACCGATATTCAAATGTGGATATGATCATCCTTCCCTCTGGTCGAGAATAATTGGGTTCCTATTCTTTCATCCCGGGATAAACTGGTCACAAACTCGAGAATATTCAATTCTTTCCTTATCGGATGATGGTACCAGAAGAATCCCCAGACATATTCCCGTAGAGTGGTTCATTTCCCTTTCTGATTCTGCCGAAACCATGGTTTCCGTGGTTTCCGGTAGAGGTGGGGAATGTCCCCTCCCTTCGCAGAGCGGACATCTGCGATGGTGTAGAAAGCAGTTGGGTTGAACTGTTGCACCATCCCAATCACGTTTTCAATGTCTTTTCGTTTTACGACCAAAAAGATCAGCTTTACCGGGCCGTTTTTTCCTGCCCCATCCACGGCGGTCACTCCGTATTCATTGGTTTTCAGCGCAGAAATCAGGTCTGTTGCATCACACTGGGTGATGATTCGGATAATGTTGAATCCGATTCCCATCCTCTCCTCCACGAGAATACCAACAAAGTTGCCGACTGCAAATCCAGCCGAATATGCTAAAATATTGACGATACTCCCAATATCCTGAAATATCTGTCCGAGGGCAACTAACCAGATAATTACCTCGAAGAACCCGACAAACGGGGCAAGAAGTTTCATTCCCCGCGAGATGAATATAATGCGGAGTGTTCCAAAGGTGACATCGGCGACGCGGGCGGTGAAGATCAGCAGGGGAAGGATCGCCAGAGAGAAGAACTGGGGGTCCTGAACAAATGTAATGTCCATAATAATCAGTCTTTAGAGGTGAATTTGATCCAAAAACCCTTGCCGCGGCTGAAATCCAGTGGATCAAGGTTCATCAGAGGGTCGGTGGATATGAGGCAAAGAAATTTTGGTCATCAGGGTTTTTGAACCAGACTATCTATGCCCGGAAGATATTTTGGTTCAGATAGGGAGGGTCACTCTTCATGGCATTTCTGCCCGCCCTTCAAGGCGAATTGATGTTTGCAGTGTAATGCGTGTGAATGTGCACAAGGAGGTCTTCCGGGCAGCACTCCTGCATCATGTCTCCATTTTTTTTGCCCGGTCTCTCAGCTGCGATATCTCATTTTCCGGAATTCCTGACCTCTTTGCAATCTCGCTGGGGGACTCCCCAAGCAATTGTCCTACTGTAACAATTTTTGCATCTAAGAGTCCCTTTTGTGTACAGGCATTGACACCTTTGAGGATTGTTATTGGGCAGAGGCTTCGATTGGAAACCATTGATGCGATATTCTCCTCTTCCGGAAAGTCCCATCCAATGTGCTTGATATCCCAGCAGGAGGCATACCGTTTTGCATGGGCAGAGAGTTTGGTGTTGGTGACGATCATCGCCTTATCGATGGTGAAACTGTTCCGCCCCTCTTTGTAGCCTTCCTGTACATCCTCGACGATGGCCCGTGCGATACGCCCTTCGTCAAGACCCGTCACACGGTGGTGGTTGCGGTGGTGCTTGACCTCAACAAAATAGGTGATGCCGTCTTTGCGGGCGATGGCATCTACTTCATGTTCACCGCACCGACCTTGGAGTATCCTGCCTTCTCCCACTTCGTAGCCGGACCCTTTCAACAACGCATGGACATAGAGTTCAAAGTCTGGTTTTGGACCGAGAATTCCAATAGCCTGCCGCACATTTGTCCGATCTTCAACCCTTGGGTGGTATTTGCGTGAAAAAGTATGAACCATACGCAGAATATCCCGGGTACGGATCTCGTCATAGAGATGACGTTCAACATCTTCGGCGACTTCAATGACAAAGTCTTCCGGCACCCCGTAATTGCGGGCCGTTCGCATCACCCGGTCCCGGTCATAAGCCTGCTTTGTTCCGTCTGCCTTGATTACGCATTTCATGTCTCAGGATACTCCCTTAGAGTGCGGCACATTCCGGAAGAGAGATAGACGTCACTCATGGAGGGCACCGCTTACTATGTAGATCCGTTCTTTATGCCGGAAAAAGATGATCATTTGCCTTCCGTCCCCGCAAATCGCCCTTCTGCGTGTTTCAGGCAATTTTATTTATCATATTCAATGTTCTGGTTAAAAAATCCGTCAGACCATACTATCAAACACTCACGCATCTTGCGCATTCCAGCGGAGAATGGCACTGAGCGGTTTGAGTTTCTGCATGCCTCTTCTTCGTTACTATTATACTCACAGAAGGTCAATATCAGTCCGCACAGTTTTCGTGCCGAGATTGTCTAGTCCGGTAAGGCGGGGGCCTCGAAAGCCTCTGGTGTTCTGCACCGCGAGAGTTCAAATCTCTCTCTCGGCGTTTTTGAAGAAACAAAAAGAGTCAATGCGGATTTTTTTGCATTTGACCACTCAATTGCCAGAGATTTCGTAAATCTTTGCTCTATTCTTTTTGTGTTTTGAGGTGGCTCCATCCTTCTGTTCCCACCCAACCCATTATTATCATATACATGTTGTCCAAAGATATGACTTTATAATCCCTATCCCGTACAGTGATGTATGATCGGGCAACACCGGTCTTTGCACCTCTCAGGGGTGCATTAAAAAGAAAAAGAAGGTAAAAAAGATGCAGATTTTCACGGAAAACACCGAAAGTTCAGCGGGTGTAACCCTGTTGGGTGATTCACTGAATATCACCCCTGGGACACTGATCGTTGCTATACTAACGCTTGTTTTTGGATATATTATTGCAAAAATCCTTGTCCGCTGGATGAAGGGGATACTCAGAAAACAGGGCCGCATGAATGTGATCGCGACAGGTCTCATCGAACGCATCATCTCCATTCTCCTCTATATTATCGTCGTTCTTATAGCCGTGAGCTTTTTGGGTGTGGATGTCAACGGCATTGTTTTAGGTCTTTCTGCGGTTGTTGGCCTTGTCGTTGGCTTCGGGATGAAAGACACCATCGATAACTTCGCCGCAGGCATCTGGATTGCCTCGATGAACGTCTTTGATAAGGGCGAGGAGGTCACCATTGCGGGCCACTGGGGCTTTGTGCAGGAGATAGGGATCATGGCAACCCAGATTACCGCGGGCGGATCAAATATCATCACGATACCGAACGGAAAAGCCTGGAATGGCTCGATCATCAATTATTCGAGAAATCCGGAACGTCGTATTGATCAGTCATTCGGGGTGAGTTATGAGTCTGATATGACCGAGGTAGTGCAGGTTGCGCTCTCTATAGCTCAGAACCATCCAAATGTGTTGGCTACCCCTGAACCAAAGGTCATCTTCTCTGAAATGGCAGAATTCTCCGTAAAATTCACCCTTCGTTGCTGGACAAAGACGCCTGACTATTATGGCACAAAAGCTGACCTCCTGCGTTCGCTTCATACCGAGTTCATCGCAAAAGGTATTGAGATTCCTTACCCGCATGTGGATGTTGCATTTAGAGATACGTATTCTGGGGAGGAAGGCGGTCCAAAGATAGAGGTGCGGTGAGAGGAAGAAATCACATGACGGATTGTGTCAAATCCGATATTTGACCTCATTTTCCTACCTTTGTTTCAAAATATCTTGGATAATAACTCTTATTTTCCATTCTTGCCATGACTGTCCAAATACTATTTACAAATTAGAGTGATTATACACATATGACCAAAAAAATCCCGACGAAAAAAAAGAGCGGATTAGTAGACAAAATAAAAAAGGCAGTGTTGGGTTGCGGCGGCGAGTGCGGTGAAGGATGTAGTAACTGCTCCAGTGGAATCAGGATTGTCTCGATGAAGGATTTGGAGGCAGACGAGGAGGAATAACGAAAAAGACATCTAATTCCTCTCATTGATTGTCCATAATTGCATCCCAAAGACGCTCGATAACCTCAGGATATTTCTTACATTACCGTATAATGCGTTGGAATGGGATTACCTATGTAAAAAATGTTTTCCTTGTCTGAATTTACTAAAAAAATCTGTTTTTCTGAAAAATACGTGGGTGGATTGTGTATTACCCTACACCGACGGCCGGGAGAAATCCCGGTTCTGCACAATCTCACCAGACGTAATCCCATAGAATTTTCGATAGAATTCCCGCTCTTCCTCTTTTAGATCAAAAGAAAATATCTCAGGATGGATGGTATTTGCAATAAACATAAATCCAAGAATCCAGCGAGGACTGCCAAAGTCCCATCCCGCAGGGACATTAAAGATATTGCCTCTCCGTGTGGCCTCCGTTACAATGCCATGCGTAGCGCAGTAATGGATATAATCCGATGCCGGGGAAGAAAGAAACCCGGATATGAACATATATTCAGGATTAAACAGATTGAGCTCATCTGCCGGGATATTTACGCCGGGTTTTCCTTTCCGCTCCATACGCTTATTCACACAGGTGCCGCCTGCTGCTTCAACAAGATTGGTTTCAAACCGCTCGGCATTGAGCGCAAAAAGAGGATATCCCATTGAGTAGTAGACATCCGGGTGGCTTGTGGCACGAGCACTGCCTTCGGTAATGATGGTTACCCTTTCCTGAATGTGTGCAATAAGTGTTCGCCCCTCTTGTTCTTTGCCTGCACGGCGAGCAAGGTCTTCGATGAGTTCAATCCATGAACCAATCTGCTGAATGCGGTCATGCATGCCACGGATGAAATCCTCCCGAACAATCTCTCCGAGCACATCACCCAGTTCTTCGTCATCCCTTACTCCAAGGGTGACAAGGATAGCATGGGCCATCTCAATCGCCCGTGTGGTGCGGTAGCCGCCGAGCATACCAAATTCAGTATACTGTTCCTCGGTTATTGGGCCCCTGATAGGTGTCTGCCACCCGCAGGTGCATCTCCCCTCATCCTGAACAGAGACTACTCTGCATCCCATTGGGCCATAAAATTCCCGTGCAATGACGGTTTTCCCACACTCAGGACAGATGGTGTTGAGATACTCTGTTCCGGGTGAGTTGAAGAGATACACATGATTTAAAACCGCTCTGATGCGATCAGACATGCCCTCAGATGCAGCAATCGTTGGTTCAAGATTGGGTGCTGCCTCTCCAAACGGCACAAACCGCATCACCTGAAATGGGATGTCCGGGGATACCGCGGCCACTCGTTTTGCGGCATTTAGGATCTCGTCATCCGCCCCATTGATGTACATCGCTGAGACTTCCGCATGCACCCCACCATCATGCAGGATCTTGATGTTGCGGTATACCGGTTCTGAGGACGCAGCACCACATTCACGGTAGCGTTCATCGGAAAAGCCTTTCAGACCGATATTGACAAAGTCAAGATACGGCATAAGTCCCCGTATGGCTGATTCCGTGAAATACCCGTTTGTCGAGCACCCAACATATAGGCCAGCCTTTTTTGCTTTCTGTGCAAGAACGAGGAACGAATAGTAGGAAACGGTCGGATCGTTCAGACAAAAGACAATACCTACGCATTCCTGTTTTTTGGCACGTTGCACCACCATCTCAGGCGTTGCCGTCTGGAGGGCACCTGCAACTGCATCAGCATGTGCCGTCAGCGTCTCTGAGACACACCCCGGACAGATAAAATTGCACCCAACCGTGCTCACCTGAAAGAACTTTGACTTTGGAGCAAAATGCACCATTGGCACCGTCTCGATGGTGATGGGCAACATCGTCAGATAGGATTCGGGAAATCGCTCAACAATAATTCCATTCTGGTTGATGTACATCTTACACCGACCACTCTTTCCTTCAGCGATTTCACAACCGGTTTCACATACTGTACATTTCACGCCAATGCTCCTGATGTAGTCTTTGTGATCACAATCCAGAATCCTTCGTCCCCGAGGATCATCTCATACTCTGGCACCCCAATATCATTGAGCATGGCACGAAAACGTTCAAGATTCTCCGGTGAGATATTCTTTTTGTTAAACTCCTTCCAGTCGGGATTCTTTTTGATCATGGCAGCGGATATCTCATTTCTCAGCATTGCGTTGCCAAACCCGCCTCCAATGTAGGTTTTCCCGCCGGGTTTTAAAATCCGATAAATCTCACGGAATGCCGTGTGGATGTCATCCCAGAAGAACATAGATCCTCTGCTGATAATGAGGTCTGTCGAGTCGGCATCGAGTGGAATTGCATGTACATCACTATGCAGTAAACTAATACGCTCAGATAGTCCTGCTTCATTGATATTGCGCATGGCCGCTTCACGCATATCATCTGAAAAATCCAGTGCAATGACCGAAAGGTCTGATTGGCGTGCAATCGCTATCGCAAGTGAGGCAGGGCCGCTACCAAGGTCAACGCAGGTGCCTGACGTAATCCCAAATCTTTGTACAATATTTTCAGCAATGACCGGATATACCGGTGCAAAGAGTGTCTTTGCGATTTCATCCATGTTGCTGGCCCCTTCCTTTCCAAATTTTTTCTTTGTATCAGACATAAGAATAATCCTGTTCTTGCTTTATTCTCGTTCAGGAATGCGAATCATAGATCACTTGAGATTAACATTCCCTCCAGATAAATCATATATTGTTTAATAAAGGCATAAACATGACGATTTAATCAACTATAATCAAGAAAATGAGACCTTCCCGTCTAATCTCACACAAACCTTTACCAAAAACCGTCTGTTGGCTGACGGTCTCGTAACTTGAGTATAGATTTCGAGAATCTGGGTGCTAAATTTATAATTTCACACTGAATCTAAGATATGCCAGCATCATCTCGTTCATTCGAAATGCCCCGGAAGGGGTCTGAAATCAAAAAGTGCCAAAATATTTTGGAATTATATTCAGAGGATTTCTATTATATATTCTTTTATGATCAGTCGGTCAACGCTCAACCAATAGATATCCGAATTTTCAAAGGATGCCCTTAAAAATCCATTTTGCACAATATAAGGGCCCGTTAAATAGTTCTCCCATGCACGGGAATATTTATCATTCAGACCATAATAATACTCAATTTTCACATTCTGTGCGATACCACCACCTTTTGTGTAATCTTGATCCTCAACCTGAGGTGCGTCCAACATTCTCATCTGTATGGTCTCGATGCCTCCCAAGGTCATTTGACGTGTTGATTTAAGGGTTGTCATGAAGATGACAAGTGTCTTCTTTCCGTTAGTTTCATCATAAAACCAACGAGGGTCAGAGACCATGACTGAGCCATTCTGATCCAGTTGCCGTTTGACCACAGCACCATTGGTAACTGAGATCACTGCCGTGCCTTCATCAGAGACAAATTCCAGCGAACCGGGGTAATATATTCTACTCTCTGGACCTCCCGTCGATTTATTAAAGAATGTGATGTTGAAATATCCACCACCCTTGTTCTCTGCCTCCGTCGAATTGGTCACAAATATGCTACCACCCGAGACCCCCATGGTTGTGTCACGGTACGGCACATTGTTTCTGGTCAGAATTTTGATGTCACTTTGGAGGACAATCATATTCTGTTCCATGATCTTCTCATCTGAACTGATTCTTGCATCTGCAAGCACCGGGTATCCATAGAGTGTCACAATTGATATTCCCAGTATTACAATCATGAACACCAGAATAAATCCAATCGCTTCAGAAACCCCTGATTCATCTTTCCATATATCTGCCAACATTGAAATTTACACCCCTGAAGAGTCATAGGTAATAAGGTTATATCCACTCCCGGTGGTTCTGCCCTTAACGCCTCTTGTGGCACCGATGCCCGATATTGCCACATCTGCGAAAACCGAACCGTCTGTTACTCTGATAAACTGATCGACCCCACTGACTCCATCATCCATTACCACCTCATATTCATCTCCTGCCACCGTATCCGGAAGGTAAAGCTGTGTCCGGATAGTTCCCTCACTTGGTGCAATGACGTAGAGATCCACTATCCGCACACTCACGCCGTTTCCTATATCTACATATGAGTGATATTTGAGTGTATTCGACGGACCTTCCATCAGGGTCGCGTTCACAACAAACATCATGATGATAAACATCGTAACCAGCACTGTCGTGAGCGTGAGATACTCTGTCATCGTTGAGACGCCGTCATCATTCAGGTTTCTGAACATCTTTTTCATTTCCCTTACCTCTGGATCTTCTCGGGTAACAGCAGGTTTTCATTGTATTTGGTGATGCCATTATTGTAATAGATGTTAATCTGGTGATAGGTATATTCAATATCCTTGTACGTGCCGTTTTCATGCCAGTAATTTCCGTTATTTAATGGGTCAATGCCAAAACCTGCTATCGCGTTATTCCGCGACATCGAGAGCAGTGCAATGTCTTCACGGAAACGTTTCTGAAGAGTGAGACGATTAGTATCGTCCGGTAGCGTACTCGTCATTGAAACCAGTTTGCCCCGCAAGTCCTGCACCTCATTTTTTGGGAATTCAATCACCGACTCAGCGGTCGTCTGACCGACAAGCGGTGCCTGGCTGATCACAATGGCGAGCATGAACATGCCGATTGCCACAAGAAAACCCATCATCACGATCCATTGTCCTTCGTCGTTTAGCGTCTCCATATGAGCACCTCCAGAAGAACCAGCTGTTTTTCGTTATCATATTCACTGGCTCCATATCCGGTTGGACTGCGGGGCAACCACACGTAGCGGGTCACGCTGATGGCAGGTTCACGGGTCAGCAGACTCACTTCACTATTGGGAGAACTACTGAAAAGATATGACTGAACCTTTTCCACACCCCCATGCGTCACTCTATGATAGATCGTTGCATTGTACTCAAGACTATCAACAATATCAGTGGTTCCTGTCCCCAATGACAAATAATGAGGAAATGAATTAACAAATTCGTTATCAGGAGTTCCCTTGCTTTTGTTCAGAATCATCAATGCAAGCGGGCTTGCAGACAAAGGAGCCATCTCTCCCGGAGTATCCATCATCAGCAGGGCATCATACCCCAGCTGCTGAATCTGCATATCTGAGATATGGGCATCCCCCGGAGTATACACAATGCCGGAATTAAAGATGGTAAACGCCGTCACGAGCATGATTATTCCTGCAGTGACGCCCTCAATTGTATAGAGCTGCCCCTCGTCATTCATTACCATATCGCCACCTCCATCACGGCGTCCTTAAGTTCAGGTTGTGTCACATTGATTGGATTGTAGTCATATTGGTGCATTCCAGTTAGGTACGTATGATTGGAAAGGACACCACTAAACTCATAGGAGAATGAGAAATTTACATTTAGGGAACTCGTGATTTCATTTGAAAAATCCAGCGGTGGGTAAAGAACCATTGCAACCTCTGAGTTGCCTACCCTCACCGAAATGTTGTTTAGGTTTGCTGGATACTTTGTTCCACCAATAGTCAGGGAATAGGTGTCATTGTCAAACGCCCCCGAACCCAGAAGAGGAATCGAAACACCACCACCAACCGGCTTGTAAATCTCTACCTTAGTGAGGGTAAAATTATCCTCGATGATGTCTGGACCTATGTGAGAATACATATTTGATAGAATAATCCTGAGTTGTTCTGACTGGGGATCAATCCGGTATGCAGGATTCACAGACCGGTTTATGAGAACTTCATAGGGAATATGGACTGAAAAATTCGCAGATACCGTTTTGTCGCTCGCGTTAAGTTCTTCGGAATATTTCGGTGATGGATAGACGGGGAAAATAATTTCAGCAACTGAAGGCTCCTTCACCTTGACCAGACGGCGCATATATCCATACTGGAATTCTGGCACCGGATCTCCACCTGCCGCATAATATATCTCACTTTCTCCATCCACCTTTAGGGAGATATTATAGAGATACGTGAGGTCACCAAAGATAACCTTCTTACGGTAATCATCCGCAGTGAACCTGAAATCAGGATTATTATTAAAGAATTTATCGACCTTTCCCCGCGACAGAATATTGGGGGTATCCTTGGATACCGCAAGGCCCAGACGCTGGATGTCGTCTTTATACTCTATATTAATCAAATTCCATGGCGGATTATCCGGTGCACCCGGATCCTCAACCAGAATAACTGATGTCCGGTAGGCAACGGCATCATAATCAATATTCTCACTCTGAAGTCCGGCAAGAATCCCCGGAACAAGTGATATCACCATGACCAGTGCCAGAATAAAAATAGTGAACCCAGCGAGAAAATCGATTGAGAGGATGGCATGCTCATCAGATATCTCTGGTATCAGTTTTATGGTATCCACTCCCCTGTATAAGCATCAAACCGGAATGTCTCATAGATATCAGGCCCGTTTATCGTAGTCACATATGTGCCGTTACTAAGGAATATATCTACCTCAGCGCCCGGTTTGCTGAAATGCTCAGATATCTTTTCTTTCTGAATACTGAATATTTCATCTGGGGTGAGAACTTCCCTTGGGTCAAAAGGAATATAGGGAATCGTTTCTAACCACTCATACTCGCTCCACCCCCGTTCAGTATAAATGAGAACAACTGTCCGGGTTTCATTCACCGGTTGTGCAAACAGCGCCCATGAGATAGCACGCCCGTCCCCTGTCATCTGATTTCCCCGCACGGCAAGAAACGACTGCGTACGAAATGAGACCATCCCTTCACTCTGGCTAATGCTTAGATCAGCCAGCGCTTCATCAAGGGTCACTCCTGTGCTTGGCTCATCGGGAATACCCGGACCAAATGTTTGGGAATGCCCCCCAGAAAATATTGAATCCCCCCACACACAGCCACAGCAACATACCGCAGCCACGAATAGCAGAAGAAGTCCCCCCCCATATTTATTCATAAAGAAAGCCTCCCGTAATGAAATTTAGTGATACTGGCTAATAAATATTGATATGACATCCGACAAGTAAATATCTTTTCTAATTAATGCTGAATTATAAAATACGAACAATTCGGGGAAAGATAGCCGAAAAAATAATTATTTGAGTGAATGAAGCACAAGACCGCTCAGGAGTTTTGGTTCAAACCATGTGGACTTCGGTGGCATCACACCGCCACCGTCTGCAATGCTCAGCACGTCATCCACCTGGACAGGTTGCATCGAGAATGCAAGCGTAAACTCACCCGAATCCACCCGTTCCTGCAGGTCACGCAGGGGTCGTGCGCCGCCCAAAAATTCCAGGCGTGCATCACCACGCGGGTCAGTGATGCCGAGCATTCCTTCCAGAACTGTCTTTTGGAGAACTGAGACGTCCAGTGAAGAAATCCGGTCTTCTGTCGCATTTACCGGGCAGGAGAGCTCATACCAGACACTGGACATGTACATGTGCATTACATGCACGGGTTTTGCAGACTCAGTTAACGGCGGGATGCAGAAGACCGTGTCCTCAATCTCACCGTAGGGCCTGATAGTAAAGATTTCAGAAAGTCCGGCCATGAATGTCTCAGGAGTATACTCTCCCAGATCCCGTACCAGCCTGCTGTAGCCATGAATCTTCACCCGATTCTCAGCAAAGATGACTGCCATAAACCGTTCGGATTCGGATGTCAACGTTCCTTCCTCGCTACGTTTATCTGCGACATTGACGGAGGATTTGGCACGGTGATGCCCATCTGCGATGTAGAATGCATCAACGTTTGAAAACATCTGTTGCAGGGTGGCGATTGCCCCAGCATCTGCAATACGGAATACCTCATGCACCGCTCCGGCATTCTTTGCTACGCCGTCAGGCGCACCTTCCGGAATCAGGGAGGCAATATAAGGGAATATCTCTCCGGGATCCCGGTAAAGAAGGACCACAAGACCGGTGTGCATATTGGTTGTGTCGATATGGCGCGTCCGGTCTGCTTCCTTGTCGTAGCGGGTATGCTCATGGCGTTTAATGCGGTTGTTCCGGTAATCTTCCACACTCACATTTGCTACAAAACCGGTGTAGATGGCGCCGCCCTGCTTGACACGGTAGAGATAGATGCCGGGTTCATTGTCCTGCACGAGAAGACCATCCACAACCATTTTTTGGAGATTTGCCGCAGCAGTCTCGTAAACCACTGCCGATGCAGGGTCGGTATCTTTAGGGAGCGTGGCTTCCGAGCGGATGACTTGGAGAAAGCTCTGCGGATTCTCTTTGAGAACTGCGCGTGATTCTTCGGTGGATACCACATCATACGGGACAGAGGCGATATCCTGTGCCACTGCTGTCGGGGGGCGAAATGCCTGAAAACTAAATATCTGAACCATAACGAATATTCCTGCCAAAAGGTTTCGGGTGCGTTATTTATTGGTCTTCAGGTTTAATATGAGTATCCAAAAGCGGAGTGCAGACGTGAATGCAGAATACTGATATCCGGATTCGCCGGGCCCGACAAACAGACCTGCCCGGCATCTGTACCATTGAATATGGACTATTTCCGGATCCGTGGGATGAGTCTGCATTTCAGGATGTGTTTGACCTGTTTCCTGGCCTTTTTTTTGTTGCAGAAAAAAACAATATTATTGTCGGTTTTGTCTCTGCTGGGATGGAAAATACGGGAGAGGCAGTCTATGGCCATATCATGAATATTGCCGTACCCTCATTCGCTCAGGGGCAGGGAATCGGCGGTAAACTCCTTTTACGCATTGAATTTGAATGTATGGTCCTCGGGGCAGAGGCGATGCAACTTGAGGTGCGTGTTTCAAATAAGGACGCACAGCGATTTTATCAGAAGCATGGATACGCGCCAGTCCTCATCCTTGACAGCTACTACAACAATGCAGAAGACGCAGTTTTGATGATGCGCTGGTTTACCTGAAAAAAATGGGGTTTAT
>Ga0265294_10004885_pt1 | contig 16521 bp, 29 predicted proteins | sample MunlanPumphouse3_FD_192504 | JGI IMG/M metagenome (GOLD analysis project Ga0265294, IMG submission 192504) | Groundwater microbial communities from a municipal landfill in Southern Ontario, Canada - Pumphouse #3 | ecosystem: Environmental > Aquatic > Deep subsurface > Groundwater | place...
CTACGCATCCTGAAATAATTCGGGAAGTTTTCACTGTTTCCAACATGAATATTTCCCTATTTCGGGAAATACAGGATTGGTCAAACCCTAATACCTCATAATACCTGATAATCTAACGATTCTAACGCATGTGCTTGATCTACCGCATCTAACGCAGATACCTGATCTAACGATTCTAAACAGATTCTAACGCATATGCTCAATCTAAACAATTTAGGGAAGTTTTTCATTGTCTCTGGCATGAATATTTCCCTAAATAAGGAAAATAAAGTTTATGCAGATGCTTTGGCGAAGAATGCGGGATTGGCCAAAAGCAAATTCAAATTCTGCATGCCAGAGAATAATTCATTTCCGGTTTGCATCGGATGAAATCAAAACCTGGAAACCTCAGCTTATCTTGTCGAGAGCCTGTTTCAAGTCTGAAATCAGCTCATCTGCATCCTCAAGGCCTATATGCAGCCTTATAAGCGGAAGCTTGCCGGCTGGAATCTCCTGATCATCAGCGAACTTGACAGCAGCAGGGAACACCAGACTTTCGTATCCACCCCAGCTAACAGCACGCTTGAACAGATGAAGACTGTTGACAAAAAGCTTAACATCATCGCGGGATCGTGTCTTCAGCATGAACGAAAACAGCCCGCTTCCGCCTCTCATCTGGGAAACAGCCAGATCCGCTTGATCATAGCCGGCAGCGAATGGATACAGGACGCTCTCCACCTTCGGATTGTCCTGAAGGAACCGGCAGACTTTCTTTGCATTCTCGAAATGAACCGGCATCCTGATATGAAGCGTCCGAAGATTGCGCATGATCAGCCATGCCATGAACGGATCAGGCGCAGGCCCAAGCGGAAGAAACTCGGTGTTGAAGATGTGATTAATGTCTTCCATCGACCCTGCAATAACACCTGCGACGAGATCTGAATTGCCGCCGATATACTTGGAGGCTGAATGAACAACCACATCGATGCCTAAGTCAATCGGATTCTGAAAGATCGGAGTTGCCCATGTATTGTCAATCACAGTCTTGATCCCATGCACCTTGGCAATGCGTGCCACTGCTTTCAGATCCTGAAGCTTGAAAGTCAGCGTAGTCGGGCTCTCAAGGTAAAACAGTGTCGTATTCGACTTGATTGCCCTTTCAAAATCCCTAGGGTCCTTTCCCTCAACGAATGTATGTTCCACGCCAAATCTGGAAAGATAGTCAGTTACCATGTAACGGGTCCATGAGTATGCATCCTCAACCATAACCACGTGGTCGCCCTTTTTCACGAAAGCAAGAATCGAAAGCGCAATGGCAGCGGACCCGCTGCTGACAAGCTTGGCGGAATCTGCATGTTCCAGAGCAGCCAGCTTGCTCTCGCACAGGTTCACAGTCGGATTGTTTCCGCGAGAATAGAGAAAATGGGACGACTCATCGGCAAGAGCTTCCTGAAATTTCTCAAAGCTCTCGAAGCAGAAGATGGAAGTCTGGAAGATTGGAGGACTGACGGCATTCAAAGGAAGGGAATCCTCACCCATGTGGTGAAGAATCTCAGAAACAGAAGGTTTGCTTTTCATAAGCACAGTGTATTGCCAAAAAACCCAGAGGTCAAATACAAACAGATTACGTCTTCCTTTTCTGCGAAAAAAAGGTGCCCAGGTTTTGTCCCGGACACCCCATACTAAAGGAGGTATGAAAAAATTGTTGCTCTGTAAATAGTCATGCAATTCCCATGCCAACTTTTTTTCACCAGAAAGCCTTGATTTTGCCGGTCAAACCTGGATTCTCTGCCATCTTGATGTGAAAAACACTTCAGCTGTGAAAATAATTCACACATGAGGGCAAAAAGAAACCGCCGTCAAAAGACAGCGGCTTTGCTCCGTAAGGATTGATTGAAACCTGAAATCAGGCCTCGGCTTCCTTTGCCTTCTTCTTTGCAAGCTTCTCGGCATTCTTGATTTTCTCATCGTAAGAAGGGGTCTTCTTAGTCAGATCAAGAATCACCATTTCGGCTGCATCGCCAAGACGGTTCTGCGTCTTGATAATTCTGGTATAGCCACCAGGGATGTCCACGTACATCGGAGCGATTTCCTTGAACAGTTTTGTGACTATAGCTTCGTCATAGATGTCACGAGCAACGATACGGCGAGCGTGAACGCTGTCAACCTTTGCTCTTGTGATCATCTTCTCGGCCATCTTGCGAACCTCTTTAGCCTTGGCTGAAGTGGTTTCGATTCTCTCATGGCGGAACAGGGATGTCACCAAGTTCCTCTCAAGAGCCTTGCGCTGGCTCGCTTTCCTGCTAAGAGCATTGAATCCAATCTTATGCTTCATTCTTCTCTTCCTTGTGTCCCGGGACCTTGATCGAGGTCTTGAGGACGCTATAATCTGTCATACCCAAGCTCAAGCCCCATTCCTTGAGCTTTTCCTTGATTTCAGAGAGGCTCTTCTTTCCGAAGTTCCTAGTCTTTGCAATCTCATCCTCGGTCATCTTTGTAAGATCGCCGATGGTTCTGATGTTTGCATTCTTCAGGCAGTTGCTTGAACGGACAGTCAGCTCAAGTTCCTCAACAGAAGTGTTGAGAAGCTTCCGGACATTCTCCTCGCTCTCATCGATCTCGTCGCTGGCATTTACCATGCTTTCGTCGAAATTAATGAAAATCGAGAAATGGTCCTTGGCGATCTTTGCAGCCTCGGCAAGGGCGTTTTCCGGTGAGATGGTACCGTCGGTCCAGACTTCCAGGATGAGCTTGTCGTAGTCATTTCGCTGACCTACACGATAAGGCTCAATAGAATACTTGACACGAAGAACCGGTGAGAAAACCGCATCAATTGGGATCACTCCGATCTCTTCCTTGTAGTTCTCGTTGATCTCAGAAGGAACGTATCCTCTTGAAAGATCAATCTGAGCTTCAATGTCGAAATGAGCGTCATCCATCATTGTAATCAACTCCAATTCAGGATTCAGAATCTCCACTCTGTTCTTTGCAAAATCAGCTCCGGTCACGACTCCCGGACCCTTGCATTCAACAAGGATCGTGTTGGACTCGATCTCCTCCGGCATGCTGATCTTCAGCTTCTTCAGCCTGGCAAGGATTTCAGCGATATCCTCCTTGACGCCCGGAATCGCCTGATACTCGCTGGAGATCAAATGGGATCCAGACTCATCGTAGTAGGTGATCTTGACGCAGGTGACAGCGCAGCCCTGGATTGAAGAAAGCAGGACACGCCTCAAAGTATTTCCGATAGTCGTCCCGAATCCCCTTTCAAATGGGGATGCGATGAACTTACCGTAGTTCGCATCAACCTTGTCATGTTCCAAAGTAACGGAACGAGGTTTCTTGAAACCCTTCATTAGGTTTTTTCTAGCCATTGTTACTCCTTATCTGGAATACAGCTCAACAACCAACTGCTCGTTAATGTTCTCGAGCTCTTTAACCTCGCTTCTCTGCGGGATAGCGTTGAACGTTCCCTTCATAGCATCGACGTCCAGTGTGATCCAAGGAACAGTTCCGTTCTTGGAAAGCTCTGCAAGGTTGTCCTTGATAAGAGCCATCTTCTGGGCCTTAGGGCTCAGAGTGACGACATCTCCGACTTTAAGTCTGCATGAAGGAATATCCACTCTCTTGCCATTGACGAAGATGTGTCCATGGTTCACGAGCTGCGCAGCCTGGGCGCGGCTTGATGCATAATGCATTCTGAACACGATATTGTCCAGTCTGCACTCAAGAAGCTTGATCAGACTCTCGCCAGTCTTTCCCGGCAGCCTTGCAGCTTCCTGGAAAGTAATGTAGAACTGCTTCTCCAGCATGCAATAGAGTCTCTTCATCTTCTGCTTCTCGCGAAGCATCATTCCATAATCAGTCGGCTTTCTGGAACGAGCCCTTGGGTCTCTTCCTGGAAGTCCGCACTCACTTGGATTATTCATCGGGCAATGAGCGGAAGTGCATCTCTGTCCCTTAAGAAACAGCTTTGCCCTTTCTGCTCTGCACAATCTGCATTTCGGTCCTGTATATCTTGCCATACTAAAACTGCTCCTTCATCAAATTCTTCTGGTCTTTCTCGGCCTGCATCCATTGTGAGGGATCGGAGTCACGTCACGGATGGATTTGACCACAAGACCAAGAGTACCGAGCGATCTGATAGCAGACTCACGTCCCTGACCAGGTCCTTTTACAAACACGTTGACTTCACGAAGGCCGAAATCCATCGCCTTCTTGGCAGCGGTTTCACAGGTTGTCTGTGCTGCGTAAGGAGTGGACTTCTTTGCTCCGCGGAAACCAAGACCGCCAGCACTGGCCCACGACACAGCATTTCCTGTGAGGTCGGTGACAGTGATGATTGTGTTATTGAAGGTAGCCTGAATATAGACATTACCTTCGTATACAGTCTTCTTTGCTTTGACTTTACGTTTTGCGTTAGCCATCTTCTACTCCTTACTTCTTCTTCCCTGCTACGGTCTTCTTCTTGCCCTTTCTGGTACGAGCATTGGTTCTTGTCCTCTGTCCGCGCACAGGAAGACCCTTTCTGTGCCTAAGTCCACGGTAGCATCCGATATCCATCAATCTCTTGATGTTCAGGGCAGTTTCAGTGCGAAGACGACCTTCTACCTTGTAATCGCTTTCGATGTACTTCCTGAGCTCTGCAACCTGGTCAGCTGAAAGAGTGTTGATCCTGACTTCAGGATCGATTCCAGTCTGCTTGCAAATATCAAGCGCAGAAGTTCTGCCGATGCCGTAGATATAGGTCAAAGCAATTTTAGTAGCTTTATTCGGTAAATCTACACCTGCAATTCTCGCCATTAATGGCCTCCTGATTATTACCTAGAGATGCTATCTCTGTCTCTGTTTATGCTTCGGGTTATCGCAGATGATTCTTACGACACCCTTTCTTCTGATAACCTTGCATTTGTCACACATAGGTTTTACACTTGCTCTCACTTTCATGACTATGCTCCTGTACTAAAGGTTTCTGGCCTTTTTCTTTCTCTTCGGATCAAAGATTCCATCAAAATGGTGGGTCTTCATCTCAGCTTCAATCTGCTTCATCGTATCAAGGTCAACGCCGACGAGAATCATCATCGAAGTACCGCCAAACAGCATTGAAACTGAAGCGGGGAACTTGAAAATGATCTGAATCAAGGTTGGAATCAAGGCAATGAAGGCAAGGAACAGGGATCCAGGAAGAACAATCCGGTTGAGAACCTTTGAAAGGTAGACTTCAAGGAAATCTCTTCCCTTCGCATCTTTTCCAGGTCTGACGCCACGGACTGTACCGCCGTTCTCTCTTATATTCTTCGCCATCTCCTGCGGATTCAGTGTTACCTGAGTGTAGAAGAACGCAAATGCTATGATCAGCAAGGTGTAGATAATCAGATAGGGGGCACCTTGTGGATTAAGCCAGTTGGCAAATGAGTTGAGCCATTTGACATTAGGTCCAAGCGAACTTGCAATCTGCAGGGGGAATGACAGGAGTGCCGATGCGAAGATGACCGGGATGACGCCTGACGGGTTGATCTTGAATGGGATGTATGTGCTCTGAGCACCGTACATCTTTCTTCCGACAACACGCTTTGCGTAATCCACCGGGATCTTTCTCTGGCCTTCCTGTTCGCAGACAACAAGTGCAACAACAACAATGAACATTATGAACAGAATGACTACAAGCACCGGGTTGTAGGTTCCGGCATTGATTCCTGAAATCAGGATAGTCAATGCACTCGGAATCCTTGCCACGATTCCTGCAAAGATCAGCAGCGAAATACCGTTTCCGATACCGAGCTGAGTGATCTTTTCGCCAAGCCACACAAGGAACATGGTTCCAGTTGTAACTGTCAGCAATGCAATCAATGTGAATGGTACGATTCCAATAGTGAGTGCACCAGGAATCGACTTCGCATAGAATGTCACGACATAAGACTCGATCAAGCAGATTACAATCGTACCGTATCTAGTGTATGACTGAATCTTTCTTCTGCCATTGGCATCCTGTCCCAGACGCTTCAGGGACGGGATGATGAGCATAAGAAGCTGGAGAATGATCTGCATTGAGATGTAAGGCATTACGCCAAGCATGAACAATGAGAAATTCGAGAAAGCTCCACCTGAAAAGAAGTTCAGGTACTCTGTAATACCAATGGTCTTGGAAGAGGATTCAGCGAGAAAATACTGTTCTAGAACATTAGGATCGATTCCTGGGATTGGAATCACCGTTCCGATTCTGCTTATTGCAAGCAGAAGGAGAGTGATGAAGATCTTCTTCCTCAGTTCCTTGATCCTGAACATGTCCACTAAAGCATTTGACATCGCACATTCCCTTCTTATTTGATCTCTCCGCCTGCAGCCTTGATTTTCTCAGCGGCAGATGCGGAGACTTTCAGTCCATCGATGATAACCTTCTTCTTGATGTCGCCATCGGCAAGAATCTTGACAAGAACATTAAGTCCCTTGACAATCATCTTGTCCTTGAGCGTATCAAGGCTCACTGTCTCGCCATCCTCGAACTTCTCGTTGATGACATCCAGTGAAATTGCCACATATTCTTTCTTGAAAGGATAGTTGGAGAATCCTCTGCGGGCAACCTTCCTGTACAAAGGCATCTGACCGCCTTCGAATCCAGGTCTTGTTCCGCCGCCTGAACGAGAATTCTGGCCATCATGACCGCGCCCGCAGGTGCGGCCCTTTGAGGAAGCTCCGCGTCCGACAATCTGCTTTTTGACTGTGGCGCCTTCCGGTTTAACAATCTGTGCCATTTATATCTCCTCAACCTTGACCAGGTGCTGAATGACCTTGATCATACCCTCGGTAACCGGATTTGCATCCTTCACCACAAAACTGCTGATCTTTCCAAGCCCAAGAGCCTTGGCTGTCTTCCTCTGTGCGGGAAGAGAATGGGCGAGGCTCTTGACCAAAACGATTTTTACCTGCTTTGCCATAATCAACCCCAGATTTCCTTTACAGACTTGCCTCTGCTCTTCGCAACCTGAATTGCCGTCATCAGATTCTCAAGGCCGTTGAATGCTGCCTTGACAGTGTTGATGGCATTCTTGGATCCAAGAGACTTGCAGAGAATATCAGTGATCCCGCAGGCTTCGCAGACTGCACGGACTGAACTTCCAGCAATAACTCCAGTTCCAGGAGCAGCAGGTCTCATGACGACTGTAGCGCTCTTGTACTTGCCGATGATGTCATGAGGGATGGTGCCGTTCTTGACCTGAATGGTCAGCATCTTCTCTTTTGACTTCTCAGTAGCCTTCTTGACAGCTTCGCTTACATCGTTGGCCTTTCCAAAACCGAATCCAACCTTTCCCTTCTGATCGCCTGAAATGACGATTGCGGAGAATGACTGTCTGCGGCCGCCTTTCACGGTCTTGCTGCAGCGATTGATCTTGACGGTCTTCTCGAAGAATTCCTTCTCCTTGGATTCACGTCTGTCTCTCGAACCGAAACGTCCATTGCCTCTGCCTCTGAAAGGTCTTGAGGATCTGTCGCCGTTTCCTTCGGTCTTCTCGTCCTGAGCAGCTGCATCAGCGGAAGGGGCGGCTGCATCAGCAGCGGTCTCATCTTCGGCTTTCGGAGCTTTTTTCCCTTCTGGTCTCGGGGCTCTTGGAGCCCTTGGAGCTCTTGGAGCCTTTGGAGCGGAAGTTTTCTTCTCTTCGGCAACTGGCTGAACGATTTCTTCTTTCTTAATATCTTCTGTTTCCACGATGTCCCCCTAGAACTTGACGCCGGACTTGCGGGCGCCATCGGCAATCGCTTTCACGATTCCGTGATAGAGATAGCCGTTCCTGTCAAACACGACTGACTCAACCTTGTTCTCAAGGCATCTCTTGCCGACAATCTCACCAAGCTTTCCAGCATTCTCTACATTGTTGCGAAGGCCCTTGAGGTCTCCTTCAACAGTGCTTGCCGAAACAAGGGTGCGACCGGCAGCATCATCAATCACCTGGACATACATGTGGAGGTTGCTTCTGAAGACAGTCATTCTCGGTCTTGATGCAGTACCGGTAATGGACTTTCTTATATGAAGCTTCCTTTTAGCGTGCTTTCTGTTTTTATCATCAATTCTGCTCATACTTGCATCCTACCACTATTTCTTACCACCGGTCTTTCCGACTTTGCGACGGATGACCTCAGTGTCATACTTGATACCCTTGCCCTTATAAGGTTCAGGACCTCTCAGGCCGCGGATCTCGGCGCTGACCTGTCCTACCTGCTGCTTATTGATGCCGCTGACCTTGATCTTGTTCGGACTGTCACAGGTAATCTCGATTCCCTTCGGAATCACATACTCAATGATGCTCGAATAGCCAAGAGTCAGAACCAGGAGATTGCCCTTCAGGTCTGCACGATATCCGACGCCATTGATTGTGAGCGACTTTGAGTAGCCCTTCGTAACGCCTTCGATCATGTTGTGAATAAGCATCCTGTACAGTCCATGATAAGCATTGGACTCGTTTGAATCATCTGTACGGGTGACATGAATCTCGTTCTTGTCGATTTCAATCGCCACCTCTGTTCTTTCCTTCTGGGTGAGGGTTCCTTTAGGTCCTTTGACTGTAATCAGTCCATTGGCCTGCGAGACCTCGACTCCCTTCGGCAGATCAATTGGCAGCTTTCCAATACGTGACATATTATACTCCTTACCAAACCTTGCAGATCAGTTCACCGCCAACCTGCTTCTCTGCTGCCTTCCTTCCGGTAAGAACTCCGGAGGAAGTAGAAACAACCACGATTCCAAGACCATTGTAGATCCTCGGCATATCCTTGTAACCGGAATAGACCCGGCGGCCAGGTGTCGAGACTCTGTCAATTCCATGGATGACCGGAGCCTGTTTCTCATCATATTTCAGATAAACTCTCAAGCAGGAGATTCCATCCTTGGAAACCTTCTTGAAGTTCTTCACGAAGCCTTCGTTCTTCAGGATCTTGACGATCTGGAGCTTGAGCTTCGAACTGGTGATATCTACTTTTTCATGCTTTGCAAGACTGCCATTGCGAATCTTAGTCAGCATATCAGCAACTGGATCACTTACTGCCATTTTACTTCTCCTACCAACTAGACTTTGTTACGCCAGGAATCTGGCCTTCGCTTGCGAGCTTGCGGAAGCAAATTCTGCACATCTCGAACTTTCTCATATATCCACGGGGTCTTCCGCAGATCTTGCAGCGATTGTAAGCCCTAGTGCTGAACTTGGGTGTTCTGTTCGCCTTTATGATCAATGATTTCTTAGCCATTTTTCTCTCCTACCTTATTTGCTGAAAGGCATGCCAAGCTTCTTGAGAAGGGCAAAGCCCTCTTCATCTGTAATGGCGGTAGTAACGATAGCGACGTTGAGGCCGCTTATCCTTTCAATCTTGTCGAAATCAATCTCCGGGAAGATAATCTGCTCAGTGATTCCGAGAGAATAGTTTCCATGACCGTCGAAGGCATTCGACTTGACACCCCTGAAGTCCTTGACTCGTGGAAGTGCAATGCAGATCAGCCTTTCCAGGAAGAACCACATGTTATCTCCACGGAGAGTGACCATTGCGCCAATCTCCTGTCCCTCACGAAGCTTGAAGTTTGCGATTGACTTTCTGGCTTTTGTCCTTACGACATGCTGGCCTGTGATCTGCTCTAGTTCCTTGACTGCTGCATCAAGAAGCTTCTTGTTTGTGATGGCCTCGCCGACTCCGACGCTGACCACGATCTTCTCAAGGCCTGGAATCTGCATCTTGGATTTGTATTTGAAATCCTTGAACAGTTCTGGTGCAACTTCTTCGAGATATTTCTTCTTAAAGTTAGGTATGAACTTCTCTTCCATTATACAGTCTCTCCAGTCTTCTTGGCGTAGCGGACTTTTTTTCCATCCTTGTCAAGCTTGTATCCGATTCTGCTTGTCTCACCGGTCTTCTGATTCACAACCAGAGCAACATTGGAAACATGAAGCGGAGCTTCGATCTTGGAGATTCCGCCCTTGTCCTGGGCATTCTTCTTCTTCATGGCCTTGCTGACCATGTTGACACCCAGAATGTAGACTCTCTCGTTTTCCTTGTCGACGTTGATGATTTTCCCGGACTTTCCTTTTTCCTTTCCGGAGATCACCTTCACGACATCATTCTTCTTAAGTCTCATAGACAATTCTCCTACAACACTTCCGGCGCAAGTGAAACAATCTTCATGTAGCCGTTTCTCAATTCACGAGCAACCGGCCCGAAAATTCGCTTCCCGCGCGGGTTATTGTTGGCATCAATGACAACGCATGCATTATCATCGAACCTGATATAGGTACCGTCAGGTCTTCGGTATTCCTTGCTTACTCTCACAATGACAGCTTTCAGAACATCACCTTTCTTGATGGCTCCGTTCGGAAGCGCGTCCTTGACTGCGACAACAATGATATCACCAACGCTGGCAACGTATCTGTGGCTTCCGCCAAGAACTTTAATGCACTGAACCAGCCTGGCTCCGCTGTTATCCGCAACGTTCAAATAAGACTGCATCTGAATCATAACCGCACTCCTTATTTAGCCTTCTCGACTATTTCAACAAGGCGCCAGCATGTATTCTTGCTGTAATGCTTGCACTCAGTTACACGGACCGTGTCGCCTTCGTGAGCCTCATTGCCCTCATCGTGAACCATCAGTTTCTTGGTGGTAGTCACGTACTTCTTGTAAAGAGGATGCAATCTTCTGGAATCAACAGAGACAACGATGGTCTTGTCCATCTTGTCGCTGGTTACCAGTCCTGTAAAACTCTTCTTATTACCTTCCATTGCTAACGCCCTCTCTACTTGTTCTTCCTGATGCCCAGGGAATACTCATGGATGATGGTATTCAGACGGGCAAGCTTTCTCTTGGTGTTTCTCAGAGCCAGTGGATTATCCAGGTGACTGATCACCTTGTTCATCCTCAGGTCAAGATACTCCTTTCTAAGATCCTCGCGTGTTTTCACGAGTTCATCGTAAGACAGTTTTTCGTATGAATTCTTCATGTTTACTCCACTATTACTCTCTTGGCGACGAACTTGGTCTTAATGGGAAGCTTCTGAGCTGCAAGCTCAAGAGCCTGGCGTGCAGACTCCTCATCGACTCCACCCATCTCGAACAGAACAGCGCCTGTCTTCACAACGGCTACCCATCCTTCCGGATTGCCCTTTCCATTTCCCTGTCTTGTTTCAGCAGGCTTCTTTGTGAAAGGCATATCAGGATAGATTCTGATCCAGACCTGACCGCCACGCTTGATGTGACGAGTCATTGCAACTCTCGCTGCTTCGATCTGTCTATTGGTAATCCATTTCGGTTCAAGAGCAAGAAGACCGTACTGCCCGAAAGCAATGGTATTCCCGCGGTGGGCTACACCATCGGTCTTTCCTCTCTGTCTCTTTCTGTATTTAACTCTCTTCGGACTAAGCATAGATTTTAGCTCCTCGCTTCGGCTGCAGGTGCTGCAGTTGCTTCAGGTGCCTTGTCGGCATCTTCGATTGCTGCATTCCTTGCGGATTTATCATAGATCTCGCCGTTGAACACCCATACCTTGACGCCGATGGCACCGAAGCTTGTGTTTGCGGTTGAAAATCCATAATCAATATCGGATCTGAGGGTATGAAGAGGAATTCGACCTTCCTTCATCCATTCCGATCTGTGAATCTCTGCACCGCCTAGACGGCCGGAAACTCTGATCTTGATTCCCTGGACACCAGCCAGAGTTGCTTTCTGAATGGCATTCTTGAGGATTCTCTTGTAAGAACCTCTTGCAACAAGCTGACGGGCGACGTTTGCTGAAATCAGCTGTGCGTCCTTCTCACCATGCTCGATGCTGCGGATCTTGATCTGAATCGTCTTGGAAGAAAGCTTCTGGAGATCATTCGAAAGCTTCTCAACAGTGGCACCCTTGGTTCCAATGATGACACCAGGTCTGCTTGTGCTGATAAGAATCGTGATCCTCTGGGGCTTTCTGCTGATCTCCACACTGGAAATCTCAGCACCCTGAACTTCAGGAGCAGCCAGAAGAGCCTTGCGGAGTCTCAGATCTTCATGCAGGGTTTCTGCATAATCTCTTGGATCAACATACCACCTTGACTGCCAGGTCTTGTTAATGCCGACCCTAAGTCCAATTGGATTAACTTTCTGTCCCATTTATTCCCCCGCCCTTTCGCATACAGCGACTGTGATGTGCGACATTCTCTTCTGAAGGATATCACGCTTTCCGTGCGATCTGGCCCAGACCCTCTTGAGTCTTGGTCCGCCGTCGACAAGGAGCTGGGAAACAATCAACTGTTCCTCATCAAGCTTCCTGTTTGCAGCGGTGGCATTCGCAGCTGCTGACTGCAGTACCTTGAGAATCAGTCTTGATCCCTTCTGAGGCATCGCCTCAAGGATCCCGACTGCTTCATAGTAAGGCTTCTGTCTGATCAGGTCTGCTACTGGGCGGACCTTGCTTGGAGAAACCATCAGATACTTGGCACAAGCCTTATATTCTTTTTTCGCTTCCATATCTATCCTGCCTTACTCTGCTGCCGGAGCTGCCGGTGCCGCTGGCGCAGCAGCTGCAGCTGGAGCCGGTGCTCCGCTTGCTGTAGCTGACGCTGCCGCTTCTGCTGCTCTCTTGTCTGCATTGAAATGCGTACGGAAAATTCTTGTAGGAGCAAACTCACCGAGCTTGTGTCCCACGAGGTTATCAGTCACATAGACTGTCACCCAGGACTTGCCGTTGTATACGTTGATGTTCAAACCGATCATATCAGGAGTGATTGTAGAACTTCTGGAATACGTCCTGATAATCTGAGTCTGGTTAGCTTTCTTTGTCTGTGCAACCCGCTTTGCTAATTTCTTATCAACAAACGGGCCTTTCTTAATTGACCTTGCCACGATATACTCCTACTTCCGTTTACTCTTCATGATGAACTTGCCTGAAGGCTTCTTCTTGGAACGGGTCTTGAAACCGAGAGTGGGCTTGCCCCACGGGGTAACAGGATTACGCCCAACTCCAGTCTTGCCTTCTCCACCTCCATGCGGATGGTCGATCGGGTTCATAGCAACACCACGGACCTGAGGACGCTTTCCCAAGTGTCGGTTGTTTCCAGCTTTTCCGATGGTCACATTCATGTGATCCTCGTTGGAAAGCTGACCGATTGTGGCATAGCATTCATCAAATACCATTCTCATTTCGCCTGAAGGAAGACGAAGGGTAACATAGTCTCCTTCCTTTGCAACGATTGTGGCACCGTTTCCTGCGCTGCGGACAAGCTGTCCGCCGCGTCCATATGTAAGCTCAACGTTGTGAACTGTAATTCCAAGCGGAATGCTCTTCAGCGGAAGTGCATTTCCAACTGTGATAGGAGCAGTGACTCCGGCAAGAACGGTTGTTCCTACCTTAAGCCCTTTCGGAGCAAGGATGTAGCGCTTCTCACCATCAGCATAGAACACCAGCGCGATGTTAGCTGTGCGGTTAGGATCATACTCGATGGTCTTCACTGTGCCAGGAACATCATGCTTGCTGCGCTTGAAGTCAATGATACGATAGGCACGCTTGTGTCCGCCGCCCTTTCGGCGCATCGAAATGCGTCCGAAGTCGTCACGTCCAGCTCTCCTATGGAGACTGGTTGTAAGGGACTTCTCAGGCTTCTCGGCTGTGATATCCGTGCGTACAAGCACTGTCCTTTCTCTCAGGCCGGGCGAATATGGTCTAAATGTTTTTAATGGCATAACCTATCTCCTTATACGCCTGCGAAAGCAGTGATTGTCTCACCCTTCTTCAGAGTGACAATTGCTTTTTTCCAGTTGCGGGTCGAGCCGGCAATCTGTCCGCCCTTGCCTCTGCTGAACTTCGGCTTTCCCTTCACATTCATGACGTTGCAGCTTGTCGGGTTCACCTTGTACAGGGCCGCGACAGCAGCGCAAACTTCAAACTTGTTGGCTCTAGCATCAACCCTGAAGGTGTACTTCGGGCATTCCAGAGCTCTCTCGATGTTCGATTTCTCGCTGAGCACCGGTGCGATGATTACTTGATCTGGTCTCACTTTCGTCACCTTCCTTTAACCAAAGAATCCGTTGAGATTCTTCGCGGCGCCCTCAAGCATCAGAATCTTCTTTCCATAAAGAAGCTCCTTGGCACTGAGCTTGTCATATGAGAGAACACGAAGAAATGGAATATTCTTCGCAGCTCTTCTGAGCATGACATCGTCGTCCTTGAGAATCAGAACTGTTCTTTTCTCATCCGAAACAAAGGCGCTGACAATCTTTGCAACATCCTTTGTCTTTCCCTGTTCACTTGTGAAGTCCTGAACGACCACCAGCCTGTCTTCCTTTGCAGAAAGAGTAAGCAGTGACTTCATAGCCAGTCTCTTCACCTTCTTGGGAGTTGTGTAGCTGTAGTCTCTCGGTCTCGGTCCGAAGATCGTTCCACCGCCGACTCTGATAGGGGACTTCTTGTCTCCCATTCTTGCATTGCCTGTGCCCTTCTGCTTGTAAGGCTTGACATTGCTGTAGTTGACTTCAGCTCTTGTCTTTGTGCAGGCCGTTCCGACGCGGCGGTTGGCCAGCTCATTATTCACGGTGTAGTAGATGGCGCCGTTGCTGACTTCGATGTTGAATACATCATCCTTCAGCTCGATGGTACCTACTTCCTTGCCTTCTGTTGAATAAACTTTAGTTTCCATTTCCACGCCCCTACTTCTTCACCGCTTTCTTGACGATAACAGTGCAGGAAGTCGGTCCTGGGATTGCGCCCTTGACCATGAGAACCTGCATGTTCTCATCCACGCGGACAACTCTGAGGTTCTGGACGGTAACTTTGTCCACACCCATGTGTCCGGCCATGTGATGCCCCTTGAAAACCTTCGCTGGGGTTGAGCTCATTGCCGTACCGCCAAGATCCTTGTGGAACTTGGAACCGTGTGTTGCACGTCCGCCGGCATGGTGGTAACGCTTGACGCCGCCCTGATATCCCTTTCCTTTTGAGGTGCCTGTAACATCCACAAAAGAGATATCCTTGAAAAGGTTCACATCAAGCACATCGCCTTTCTTGACGTCCTGCTCAAAATCACGGAACTCAACAAGACACTTCTTAGGATCGCAAACGTCCTTGAACTGTCCTGCGTATGGCTTGGTCACGCGGTTCTTTTTTGTATCGATGGAACCGAGAACAGCAGCTTTGTAGCCATTGGTCTCCATGGTTCTTTCCGCGACAACTACGTTGCCTTCAATCTTTATAACAGTCACAGGTGTAAGTCTGCCTCTAGCATCGAATACCTGTGTCATTCCAACTTTTTTGCCGATAAGCCCTAACATCTCTTACCTCAACTCACTGCTTGATCTCAACGTCAACACCGGCGGGGAGCTCAAGTTTCATAAGAGCATCCATAACCTTTGTGTTAGGATCAATAATGTCAATCAGACGCTTATGCGTTCTCATTTCAAATTGTTCTCGGGACTTTTTGTTTACGAAGGGTGATCTCAGAACAGTATACTTGTTTATACGTGTAGGAAGAGGCACCGGTCCTGATACTTTTGCACCGGCTTTGACGACTGTCTGAACAATTGACAATGCACTCTGTTCAACCAGCTCTACGTCGAAACCCCTTAGTTTCACACGAATTCTTTCGTTAGCCATTTTTCCTCCAAAAAACAGGTCTTGCCCCGGCTAATGACGGGACAAGACATTCGTTTGGTCTTTATTTATCGATGTTTGTTACCTGGCCGGATGCAACGGTCTTTCCGCCTTCACGAATAGCGAAGCGAAGTCCATTGTCCATGGCGATCGGGTGAATCAGATCGACGATGATGGTGGAGTGGTCACCAGGCATGATCATGGAAACGCCCTCTGGAAGAGTGACTGTTCCGGTGATGTCGGTGGTTCTGAAGTAGAACTGCGGGCGATATCCGCTTACGAACGGAGTATGACGTCCACCTTCTTCCTGTGTAAGAACGTAGATATGACCCTCGAACTTGGTGTGCGGAGTGATTGACTTTGGCTTTGCAAGGACCTGTCCACGGACAACGTTCTTCTTGTCAATGCCACGGAGCAGAGCTCCGATGTTGTCTCCAGCTTCGCCTTCGTCAAGTGTCTTGTTGAACATCTCAACGCCTGTGCAGACTGTATCCTGTGTCGGATGAATACCAATGATGGAAACCGGATCATTGATCCTGATGATTCCACGCTCGACTCTTCCGGTGACTACTGTTCCACGTCCGGAGATTGAGAAGATGTCTTCAATCGGCATAAGGAACGGCTTGTCAAGGGCTCTGACAGGAAGCGGAATGTAGTTATCCATAGCCTCGAGGAGGTCATGAATGCACTTTGTTGCTTCAGGATTGTCAGGCTCAGTCATGGCCTTGTATGCACTTCCTCTGATGACTGGGCAATGAGCTCCGTCGAATCCATTGGAAGTAAGAATGTCTCTTGTCTCCTCTTCTACGAGGTCAGCAAGCTCTGGGTCATCGACCTGGTCCATCTTGTTGATGAACACGATGATTGCCGGTACACCGACCTGACGTGCAAGAAGGATGTGCTCCTTGGTCTGGGCCTTAGGTCCGTCATCTGCTGCAACAACAAGGATTG
>Ga0265294_10004886_pt1 | contig 16517 bp, 10 predicted proteins | sample MunlanPumphouse3_FD_192504 | JGI IMG/M metagenome (GOLD analysis project Ga0265294, IMG submission 192504) | Groundwater microbial communities from a municipal landfill in Southern Ontario, Canada - Pumphouse #3 | ecosystem: Environmental > Aquatic > Deep subsurface > Groundwater | place...
TTGTCTTTGCGGTTTAGACAACCGCAATTTCGCTGACGCGAAAACCGACAAAAAGTTTGCGGTTCCCTGAATTAGCGTAGGATGAAAGATAAATCTTTCAAGCTGCAAATTTTTGTCTTTGCGGTTTTGAAACCGCAATTTCGCTGACGCGAAAAACGACAAAAAGTTTGCGGTTCCCAAGATTTGCGCGGGTGAAAGAGAGTTTATAATTAATAATGGTAAGTTTGGAAGTCGACAAAGAGTTTGCGGTTCCCAAAATTTGCGTAGGATGAAAGATAAATCTTTCAAGCTGCAAATTTTTGTCTTTGCGGTTTAGACAACCGCAATTTCGCTGACGCGAAAACCGACAAAAAGTTTGCGGTTCCCTGAATTAGCGTAGGATGAAAGATAAATCTTTCAAGCTGCAAATTTTTGTCTTTGCGGTTTGGACAACCGCAATTTCGCTGACGCGAAAACCGACAAAAAGTTTGCGGTTCCCAAAATTAGCGTAAGGTAAAATATAGGTTTTTAAATAGTAATCGTTAAATTTGGAAGTTGACAAAAAGTTTGCGGTTCCCAAAATTAACGTAGGGTTGAGAGACAGGTTTTTAATTAATTATCGTTAAATTTTAAAATAAGCAAAAAGTTTACGGTTCTCAAAATAAATAAGGGTAAAAAGATATATTTTGATTTTTATGGTTTGTAAAAAATAGTAATAAAAATATCACTAAAAATGGCAATAAAAATGCAGGCGCGGGAAAAATTAAATGGCGCAAAACGCAATTAATTCATACCGATATCTGTCTACATATTTTTCGCCCACTTACGAAAAATAACGTTGCGGTGTTTTAAAACGAATCTGAAAAACAAAGAAAAATAAAGTTTTCCGTTTTGTGGTTTTCATAAAAAACCCGGTTGCCCCGGTTGAAACTAAAGTAAAACTTTATTTTTTTGCTAAAAAAGAGAAGTTTTGGCGCCAACAGCAAAAGCAAAAGGATGGTCAGAATTATGAATTTTAAGCGAAAAATACCCGCGTTTCTGCTTTTGGTAGCTGTTTTATCCGTAATGTGTCTGTCAACGCCTTACGGTTCTTTGGCGTTTACCTTTAAGACCTCCGCGGTCGAACGGGTGAGCGTTATTCCGGGAGGAACCCCTTTCGGGATAAAATTCCACACAAAAGGCGTAATAGTGGTGGGCGTTACGGATATCGAAACTTATGAGGGCGCTGTCTCCCCCGCTAAAAAAGCGGGAATCAAGGCGGGAGATATTATAATAAAGGTAAACAACGGAGAGGTCAACACCACGGACGAGCTGTCTAAGCTAATTTCCGAGAGCAAGGGCAAAAAAACCCTGATAACCGCGCTGAGGTCGGGCGAGACGCTGAGCTTTGAGGTCTACCCCCGCAAGTCGGCCGAGGACGGCGTGTATAAGTCGGGCCTTTGGGTGAGAGATTCGACGGCTGGCATAGGGACGGTCACCTATGTGGACGCCGAAAACAATTTCGGCGGCTTGGGGCATGGTATCTGCGACACCGAAACGGGCCTGCCTCTGCCGCTTTTAAAAGGGATTGTGACGCAAATAAACATCACGGACGTTATAAAAGGGATAGTAAACGAGCCGGGCGAGCTCAAAGGCGAGTTTTCGCCGTTTAAGGCGGGGTTTTTGTCAAAAAACACCGAATGCGGCGTTTTCGGTCATTTGGAAAAAGACGGGCTTTTTGACGCGGATCCGGTTGAGATATGTTTCCGGGACGAGCTTAAAACGGGAAAAGCGTATATCCTCACCACCGTGAAGGGGTCGAGCCCAAAAAGCTATGAAATTAATATTGTAAAGATTTACCCCAACAGCGGCAAAACCAAAAACTTTTTAATCGAAGTCACCGATAAAGAACTTCTTGAGTCCACGGGCGGCATTGTGCAGGGAATGTCAGGCTCACCTATAATACAGGACGGCAGGCTTGCGGGAGCCGTCACGCATGTAATGATCAACAACCCCAAGCGCGGCTACGGCATATTTATTGAAAATATGCTTGAAGCCTCCGGCGGATAGCCGATTTTAATCCTCAAACATAAAACCGTCGGTCAAAGACACTCGTGAAACGGCGGTTTTATGTTTTTTTGGAGTAAAGAATGTGAAAAATCTTTATAATAATTGTAAAACAACCTTGACTTATTTGAAAACTTATTTTATAATAAATTGAAAATAAAAATATATGTATAAATACGCCCAAAGGCAAATGAAAGGAATAAGCATATGAAAAAAATCTTAGCTATTTTTTTAACAGCCTGCCTTGCTGTCGGCTTGGTTTCGGCGTTTTCTTTCGCCGCTTCCGCCTCCAAAATTATCTCCGTCACCGATATTTGCGAGTATACCATAACCACCGTTAACGTGGGACTTCCGCATTACCGCGACGGCGAAGACGAACAAAAGCTGTTCGACGGTATCATACCGACGGTGCAGGAACTTGATGACGCCGTCCAAGAGGCCATAGACGCCGGCGCGGACGAATCGCTCAGGGGCTGGTTCCAGTGGAAGGGCTGGATAGGCATACATAGCACAGGCGCCGACGCCTACAAGACAAACTCCGCCGTCGACGTTAACTTCGCGTTTGAGGAAGCCGTTGATTTGAAAAAGCTTGTCGTTCACTGCGCCGCCATGGTTAAGGGAAACGTCTGGATCCCCTCCGATTACGAGATTTATCTCAGCGAAGACGGCGTCACTTGGGCAACCGAACCTGTTATCACGGTGCCGACCGAATATCAGGACGGCGAGGCGCTCAAAGACATAAACGCCTTTGACGACACCATTATTTTATTTGATGAAGCCGTCACCACTCAATATTTTAAGCTTGTGGCAAACGGAATCGGCTGTTGGTGGTTCTGCTCCGAGGTGGAAATTTTCGCCGAGGACAACACCATAATTGATATTGATGAGTCGTCAGCCGTAGAGTCAACCCCGGCCGAGTCTTCGTCAGAACCCATTCCTCCCGCTTCGCAAACCGTTGTTGTTTCGCAGGGGAAGACTTATACTTTAACCGGCGCCGAAGCGCGCGGCGACGATTGGGATGACGACGGCATAAAGCTGACCGATGGTATTAAAGTGCGTGACGCGGGCGGCGGAACAAATATTGTTGGTCTTATATCCCACAACCTGACGGTTGTTATCGACCTCGAAGAGAAAACCGCGATTTCAGGGATAAACGCTGACGCCTTTGGGAACGCTGACTGGGGAATCGCGAGTCCCACGCTGTACAGTCTTGAGTTTTTGTATTCTCCGGACGATGAAACTTACACTTCGCTCGGCAGCGCTTCGGGTGAAGGGCTAACGCCGGTTTTCGGCGCCGAGGGCGATTGGGTGGTCTATGAATTTGAAAAACTTGCCGAAGTTGAGGCGAGATATATCAAAGTTGTTTACACCACTCCTGAAAATGTTTCCGCTCACCTTTGGCTTTCAGAAATTTCCGTCTTTGCGGCAGAAGAAGAGACCTCCGAACCCGAAACTCCCGACACGGGCGACGCGGGTGTGCTGGCGTTTGTGATTATCTCGGTCATATCCCTCGCGGGCGCGTTTATAGTTAAGAGAAGATAATTATAAAACTATCGTAACAAACAACAAATAACAAAATAGGTATAAAAACAAAACTACCGGCGCTAAAGCGCCGGTAGTTTTTTTGTAAAATTTAACTGTTTAATAAAACATAAGGGATAGTTTAGTTTTCTTTTTCGTTGTTGCTGTTGTTTTCGCTGCCGCCGGCATTTTCAGCGGGTATATCGGATATTTCTTTAAAGACCGGTCTGTAACTTTCCCCGCTGTCTATTATATTTTCCTCATATACCGGACATTCGACCTCTATATAGTCTTCTTTAAAAAACTTATATCCCGGTTTTAATTTTAAAATTCTTGACAACACCATATAGGCGATAAATATAATCAGCCCCGCCCCGCTGAGGATTATCCCTAAAGAAATCCCCGGGGTGACATAGGAAAACTCAATGAGATAATGCCCGTTGGGGGAACCGGAACACTCCACCCCCATAAAGCCGTAGGTGACTTTGTGGACATCAACCGGCTTTCCGTTGACTTTCGCCGTCCAGCCCCCGCTTATTCGGATTTTGCCGCCGAGGAATTCGGAGCCCTCCTCAAACGGGACGGTGAACATAACGATATTATCATTTTCAAGGGTTATTTCGGCGCTGAAAGAATTTGTATCGTAGGAAAAGTTGTCGCAGGTGGCGGCTGACCGCTCGGCGACGGACGCGACATAAGTCTCGTAGTTCGCCGGCTGATAGATCACCTGCCCCGGCGAAGGGTCTCCGAACTTGATAGCCTCGGTCATAAAGCGGGAGTAATACTCCGCCTCGTCGTCGGGGACAACAAGATATTTGCAAAGAAGCGTGTGCCTTATGCTTGACCCCACTTTTTCAAACTGGCTTTCGGTCATAAAATAGTCGTAGTAAAAGCCGGGTTTTATATAATAGTTGTTTTCAAAAATCGCGTAGCCGTTCTGGGTGTCGTAATAATCAAACGAAAGCCCGTTGGCGTTGTCCGTGACATGCCTGCTCTTTGAAGACGAGCGTATAAACGAGTATTTGACCGAAAGAAACCCCAAAAGGCCGTACTGGTTGTATTTGGCGCGGCTGGCGACGTTTCTTGTCACAAATACTTTTTCATAAAAATCCATAAGCGAGGGCGGCACCACCGAGTGGAAACACTCGACAGAAGGTATCCCCCAAGAAATTCCGAGGTTGTCATAAACGTTATCATAAGAGCTTGTCGAGGTGGTCTGCGTGCTTATTTCGCTTTCATCGCCGATTACAAGCGTTTCGGGGAGAAAGACTCTTGTGGTGGTTACGCTGACGCCCGACCTGAAACTTATAAGGCTTTCGTTATATACAGTCCCGTTATAACTTATAAGACAGGTTTTTCCCGTCACAAGCCCCGCCGTGGAGTCTACCGACCAGACAATGTCATCGTCCGTGATTTCAAGCGCCGACGCTTTTATTGTTTTTGTGTTGAGGATACTGAGGTTTTCGGCTCTGTAAAAATTTATCCTGTAAAAATCGCCGCTGTCGTCGTCAATGTTAACGCTCCCGTTAATCGCCTGATCCACAATGAGCTTGGTGTCGGACGAGTGCTCTTTTCCGCAGTAAAGGTGGACGACCCCATAGACCACAATAGTCGCGCAGACAAAAATCAAAACAAATTTGTCAAAGCGCTTTGTTTTTCTGTAACGCTTAAACAATATAAACAGCCCCGCCATGCAGAGCGCGGCTATCGCCACCGAGATCCAAAGCCTCGCGGCGAAAGGCTCCCCGCCAAGCGAATAGGTAAGCGTTGATTTTTTTTCGGTGTTGTGAAACCACCTCAGCCCGCTGTATGTGGCTATTACGGCTATTGCCGCCGTGTTAACGGTAAAACCGAAGTTCCAGTTTATCCTGTCGTCGTCAAGGGCTATTATGGTAGCTATCACCGCCAGTAAAACAAACATATAAATCCATCTGGCGTAGTAGTTGGAATTGAACAGGAAAAATGTCGAGTTGAGTATCGGCACAAGGGCAAAACCGATTAAAACTATGGCAAGCCAGCCGATTGCCGATCTTTTTCGCGCTTTAAGATAAGATAAAAGTCCCGCGAGCCCGAACGCGGGGAGCCACGCGGCGTTGGAAGCCCACTTTGCCGCGTGCCCGTAGAAAAAGTTCACCCGCGAGGGTATATCGGGCGGGAAAAAGAGCGACTGGAGTATATGCCCGTAGCGCTCTATATACAGCTTGCCCCCTCTTAGGTAAAGCAGCATGCTTTTTGTGTCGGAAAAAGAATATTTAAGCCGGTAATTCCCCAGCAGCCCAAGGCAGGCGGGCAAAAACAGCACGGCGCCGAGCATTAACCCCAAAACAGACTCAAAAGCCAGCAGCGCAAGTTTTTTTAATGTTATCCGGAACGACTTCTGCAGGCATCTCGCGAAGAAGTAAAGCACCAAAAAGACAACCTGCCCCGCGAACATAAAATAGTTGCACATGCTGTTGAGCGCCACCGCCACCGCGAAAACACCCTTGCGGTTGTTTTGCACAAGCTCTTCCAAACCTATGAGCAAAAGCGGGAAGAGCGCGACTACCTCTTGGAACTGGTTAAAGAATACGTTGTATATCTGAAACCCGCAAAAAGAGTAGAGCAGCGCGCCGATAACGGCGAAGTTTTTGTTTTTGACAAAGCGTTTTAAATAGGCAAAGGAAATAACGGCGGCCGCCACAAACTTTACTATATACATCGGTCCCATAAGGAAGGGCGCCCAGCTTGCGGGAAACAGGCACATAAGCCAGAAAAAAGGCGAGCCGAGCATGTAATAGGAATAGCTCCCTATAAAATTGCTCCCCAAATCCGTGTACCAGTCCCAGCCGATATTGCCGCTGTGAACCATTCCCACCGCGTGGCGGTAAAAAGGCACCTGCTGAACGTTATAGTCGCCGTAATATAAAAAGACCAAACTGCCTGTCCGAAAGTATTCCATAAAAATAAAAGGAACAATTACAAGTATGCCAAGCACCAAAGAGAGGAAAGCCGTCTGTTTGTAATAATAAAAGGGGTCGTCCAGCAGCTCGAGCTCTTCCCTGCGCTTTTTAACAAAGAATTTCATTTGCCTTTCCCTTCGTATATACGCCCGGTTTTTGAATCAGGCAGTTGATGTTTTGCTCTTTATTTTATTTTTCTAATCAATATAATACCCCAAAAACGGTATTTTGTCAACCGAATAGAGTTTTGAGACAAAAAATTTACTAAAATCACGCCAACTCATTTTTTTTACTTAAAACTGTTGAAAAGGCAAGCCGGCTGTGTTATTATTCATAGACAAGCAAACATTTCTATAATAATTTATAATAAAAAGAAACATTCTGACTTTTGGGGGTAGTAATTGTTATGTCAAAAATATTTACAACGCTGCTTTTAGCTATTTGCCTTGTGTTTTCCCTTGTATTTGTCGCCTGCGGGAAAGGCGGCCCCGCTTTTTCAAGCGAGGAATCAAGCTCACACGCCGCCGAAAGCGGGGACGTTTCGGGCGGGGATAACTCATCGGAACCGGAGGCTGAGTTTGTCCCGCTGAGTAAAAACTTTAACGACACGCTCACCATCTTCGGGAAAAAAGACGGCGCGCATGTTTATTCCCGCCTCCAATGGGAATATGACGACGAAATCGACGGCGACACTATAAACGACGCGGTGAGAGATCGAAATATGTGGCTTTTCGACCACTACGGCCTGACGGTCAAATATATCGCCGATACCTCGGGGAACTATTTCATAACCGATTCGGTAGCCAATATGATTATGAATGGCGAGGATACCGTTGATATTGTCTGCGACGGGCTTACGACCGTTGCCTCGCTCGCGGGGAGCGGGTTACTCTACCCCCTAAACAATATTTCGCCTAACCTTGACCTTAACCATTCTTGGTGGGACCAGCGGGTGGAGGAAGCCCTTTCAATAAATAATATGATTCATTACGCGGCGGGGGATATTCTCATAACCGATGACGAGTATACATATTGTCTGCTCTACAACAAAGACTTAATGGAATCCCACGGGATATATAACAACTTTGAGGGAAGATCCCTTTACGACGTGGTAAACGACGGAGACTGGACCTATGACGCCTTGTTTTCAACTGCCAAGCAGTGCGCGGGCAAGACGTCGGGCGGGGACATTATGACCCTTGCCGACACTTGGGGGTATGTGGGCGACATAAGCTGTCTTGAGATGATGATGGCGGGCGGCGGCTATATGATGGTGGAAAAAAACAGCGACGATATTCCCGAGCTACGAGTTACCAGCGAATACGCCACTAATCTTTTTTCAACGCTTATAGATTATATGAACGACTCAAGCTATTCAAAATTTATGGAACGCTTTGGCGTTGACGGCTATTACGGCGAGGCGGAAAAAATGTTCGGCGAGGGAAGAATCGCTTTTTACAACGTAAAGCTTGCCGCCCTTACAACCGTCCTCCGCAACACCGAAAGCGACGTGGCAATCGGCGTGCTCCCCATGCCTATGGCAAGCTCCGACCAATCCGATTACTACAACGCCGCCGCGCCCCTTCATTTTTCCTGCGTGGCGATACCTACTTCGGTTGACGAAGACAGGCTTGACCTTATCTGCGCGGGGCTTGAGGCAATGGGATATTTGGGGCAGAAATCCCTTACCAAGGCGTATATCGAAACCACCCTTAAAATTAAAAGGGCCGACCAATCGGAAGACGCCGATATGATAGACCTTATTTTAAGGACAAGATGCTTTGACTTGGCGCAGGTTTACGGCTGGGGCGGGCTAAACTCGTTCTTTAACGTTTTTGCCGGAACTTCAAACACCGCTTTTGTTTCGTCGTGGGACGCGATTGCCGAAAAGGCCAACTCCGCCCTTGAAGAGACAATATCATATTTTACAAACTAAACTTTTTACTATTAAATTATTGCCCGCGGAAAACCGCGGGCAATAATTTAGCATCCCCTGCCGTCCTTGAAGGCGCAGCCTTCATTGACGGCGCAAGAGATAAGCATTATCAGTTCTGTTATCATATAAGCAAAGAAAAACGCGGCGGCGGCGACTATCGCCGCGACCAGCGCGGACGCGGGGTCAAGCGGTATTACCATTGACGTAAGCGTAAGCAAAACAGTGCCTACCACACCGGTGAGCAGGCAAGGAAACCGCTTGCGCAGGCATCTTAGCATCGCCGGGTTGCAGCCTGAGGACGCCGCTACAAGCATGGCGAGTATAAGCGAGCCCAAGCTAAACGCCGCGAAGACGGCGTTTATCATTACGGGTATAAAACCAAGAGCAAAAAGCGTGCCGACAAGCACGCCGAAACCAAGTCCGACAAACGCACCGATACAGCATCGGGCGGGTCTTTCGGGTTGACAGCTCAATTTTATCCCTCCCTTATTAAAATTCGGTTTATCTATCATTTTTGGACATAGATATACGCGTAGGCGTTAGCCTATCACAATAAAAGTATATGTCAAGTTTAGTATTATGTGACAAAATTCGACAACCCGCGTAAAAAAAACCGCCCCGAAGGGCGGCGTTTTTATAATTTGCTTTTAGCTTAACTTTTGAATTTAATCAGCCAAGGTTTATTTCCTTGCCGGTGGAAGAAGAGTCATACATCGCCTGCATCATTTTCGCGGTGATGATAACCGTGTCGATATGCGAGGGAAGTTTTTCCCCCGTGCGTATGCAGCGCACAAAGGAGTCAATCTCTGTCTGGAAGTGCTGATTCGCCGTAAATTTGGGCTTGCAGCTCACAAGACAGCCCGACGCCGTTGTCCAAAGCGTAAAGTCGCCGCCGTAATTAAGGCGGATACCGGCCTTGGTGCCGATAAAGTCAATGTAGGATTCCTGTATCCCAATGTTTTGCGCCCAAGCGCCGTTAAACGTGATGGTCGGGCCGGAGGTGCGGACAAACCCCGTCACAAAGTCGTCCACGTCATAGGTGCCGTTTAAGTCTTTTGTGTTTTCCGCCCACATGCCCTCATAGACATAGTTTGGCATATCAACGCCAAGCTTTGAGAAAGCTTTTGCCGAAACCGTTTTCGGAGCTGGGTCGCCCGTGCAGAACATAACAATGTCAAGGTAATGCACGCCCCAGTCGATAAGCACTCCCCCGCCGGAAATTTCGTTTGTGGTGAACGCCCCGCCAAGCCCGGGGATAGATCTCTGGGAGCGGAAAGAGACATAGACGTGATACACCTCGCCGAGCTCGCCGTCGGAAATCATTTGTTTTATCTTGTTGACGGCGGCGTTAAAGCGGTTTACAACGCCGATATTAAGCACTTTGCCCGACTTGTGCTGGGCTTCCTGCATTTTAAGCGCGTCGCCATAGGTGCGGGCGGCGGGTTTTTCGCAAAGCACGTTCTTGCCTGCCATAAGGCAGTCGCAGGAGATAATAGAGTGCATTTTGTTGGGGGTGCAGACCGAGACCGCCTCGACTTCGCCGTCGGCGATAACCTCGCGGTAATCCGTTACCGCTATGCCGCAATTATATTTTTCAACGGCGGCTTTGGCTCTTTCGGGGAGAATGTCGCAGAAATACTTAATCTCAACGTCGGGGTTGTTTAAATAGGACGGTATATGGGCGCTGTTGGCGATGGTGCCGCAGCCTATAATGCCTATTTTCATTTTTGCCATGTTTGGTTCCTCCGTAATATGTTTGTGTTTTTTAATGACCTGCATTTCTGTGGTAATTGTATCATACCGGGTTTTTAAAAACAAGGGCTTTTTAAAACTATTGACAAAATATTGTTTTTAATATAGAATTTTTCCACTGAGCAAGCGCCATTTAAAGCTTTACGCAAAGCGCCTTGCGCCGAAAGGAGTAGCGTTTATGAAAGTTTCTTTTTCAACTTTAGCCTGCCCGGGTTCGTCGTTCGCCGAAATTTACACAATGGCAAAGGACTTGGGGTTTCACGGCGTCGAGCTGAGAGGCGTAGGCGTAACCGAAGGACTGCCTTATATCGATGTGTTTGACGGCAAAACCCCCGCGTTTTCCAAAGAAAAAATCGATTTAACTTTGGAAAACCTAAAAAAGACGGGGCTTGAGATTTCCTGCCTTTCAAGCGGCTGTTCGCTGAAAGATTCGCAAAACATATCCGCCGCGGTAGAAGAGCTTAAAATATATATCGACGCCTCAAAAAAAATGGGCTGCCCCTATGTCCGCTTGCTCGGCGACACCGCCGTCACCCCGGATGGGGAAGTCGATGACAACGCCGTTATAAATGTTTTAAAAGTACTCTCGCCTTACGCCGAGGAAAGAAATGTCACCCTGCTTGTCGAGACCAACGGAGTGTATTCAGACACCAAAAGGTTAGGGAGAGTCCTTGAAAACATGGCGACCGACGCCGTGGGAGTGCTTTGGGATATCCACCATACATATCGGTTTGGGAAAGAATCCCCCGAAACCACCGTCCAGAACCTTGGGGTTTATATCAAGCATGTCCACCTCAAAGACTCATATATAAATGAAAGCGGTGGCGTTTCCTATTGCCTTATGGGAGAGGGGGACGTTCCCGCGGAAGAGGCGATGCTCGCCCTCGGCTCAATAAATTACGAGGGCTTTGTATCGCTCGAATGGGTTAAGAAATGGCTCCCCGACCTTCAGGACGCGGGGGTTGTTTTCCCGAACTTTATCGAGTATATCTCGCGGTATATACCTAACAGCGCCCTTCACAGCCGCCTTATCCCGAACGAAAGGGGGACGGGTCACTATCTCTGGGAGAAAAACCGGCTTATTGACCTCACTTTTTCTCAGGTGCTCGACCGCGTGGCGGAGGCTTTCCCCGACCGCTACGCCTTCCGATACACAACCTGCGATTATACCCGCACTTATTCCGAATTTAAAGACGACGTCGATATGTTCGCCCGCTCCCTTATCTCTCTCGGGGTTCGCCGCGGGGACCATGTCGCCGTTTGGGCGACAAATATCCCGGAGTGGTTTATCACGTTTTGGGCGGCGGTTAGAATCGGCGCGGTGCTTGTCACGGTAAACACCGCTTATAAAATTTACGAGGCCGAATACCTCCTCAAGCAGTCGGACACCCACACGCTTGTGATTTCAAGCGGCTATAAGGATTCCGATTACGGGAAGATTATTAATGATATCTGCCCGGAACTTCAAAACCATGACCCCGCTAAACCGCTCCACGCCAAAAAGCTGCCGTTTTTACGGAACGTGATAACCGCCGGGTTTAGCCAAAAGGGTTGCCTTTCATGGGAGGACGCGCTAAAGGCGGCGGGCGCTACCCCGCCGGAAGAAGTAAGCCGCAGGGCGGCGGAGTGCGTAAAACACGACGTCTGCAACATGCAGTACACGTCGGGTACGACGGGTTTCCCCAAAGGGGTGATGCTCACCCACTACAATGTCGTAAACAACGGCAAGAGCGTTGGCGACGGGCTTGACCTTTCCACCGCCGACAGAATGATGATACAAGTGCCTATGTTCCACTGTTTCGGAATGGTGCTCGCCATGACGGCCGCCGTGACCCATGGCGCGGCAATGTCGCCGATACCCCACTTTTCCACAAAGACGGCTCTCAACTGCATAAATAAAGAAAAAATCACCGCTTTTCACGGTGTGCCGACAATGTTTATTTCGCTCCTCGAAGACCCCGATTTTAAAAACACAAGCTTTGAGCATATGCGGACAGGCATAATGGCGGGCTCCCCCTGCCCCGCGAAGGTCATGCGGGAGGTCATGGAAAAAATGAATATGGACGAGATTTGCATTGTCTACGGCCAGACCGAGGCGTCCCCGGGCTGTACCATGTCAAAAACCTCCGACCCTGTGGAAGTTCGGGTGAACACCGTGGGTTCCGCCATGTTCGGGGTGGAGTGCAAAGTTGTCGACCCCGAGACCGGACGCGAAATGCCAAACGGCAAGGACGGCGAGTTGTGGGCGAGGGGCTATAACGTAATGAAGGGGTACTATAAAATGCCAAGCGCCACCCGCCTTGCTATCGACAGGGACGGCTGGCTCCATACGGGGGATCTCGCCTGCCGGGGCGACGACGGCAACTATAAAATCACCGGGCGGATAAAAGACATGATAATCCGCGGTGGGGAAAACATTTACCCCAAGGAGATAGAGGATTTTATCTATACTCATCCCAAGGTTTCGGACGTTCAGGTTGTCGGCGTCCCAGACCAAAAGTACGGAGAGGAGGTAGTCGCCTGCGTTATTTTAAAAGAGGGCGTCACCCTTAGCGAGGCCGAGCTCAGGGAGTATATAACCGCGAACATAGCAAGGCACAAGGTACCGAGATATATAAGATTTGTAAATTCCTTCCCTATGAACGCCGCCGGGAAGATATTAAAGTATCAAATTCGCGAGGAATCCCAAGAGGAATTGGGAATCCGGTCAAAGGAGTAAACCAAATATTTCGGCTGTTGCACATTTAAATAAAAAAACTTATATATCTTACTGCTTTTTTTCCGCTGAACCAAAACGCTTTATTTATTCATTTAAAAACTCTGTTTTATAAGTGGTTTTTTCAATTACTTTATCTAAAGTAACCAGCAAAGCGGGGAGAAAGCAAACCACCATCCCGAGGGAAATTAATGTCCCCCTCCCCAGCAGCAGACCTATATCGGCAATGGCGCTGTTTGAGGACGTCATGTACAGCGTAAACCCGGCCGTTGAAAGGGTGAGCGCCGATACAAGTATGGATTTAAACAACCCGCTGAGGGATATTCCAAGCGCTTCCCGCTTAGGCATTTGTTTTCGGTTTCTCAAATAAGTGTTTGTGAGCAGAATAGCATAGTCAACCGTCGCCCCAAGCTGTATTGTGCTAAGCACCAAATAACCCAAAAAGTTAATGGGTGTTCCGCTGAAATAGGGTATGGAAAGATTTATCCAGATACCCGCTTCTATGGTAAGCACTAACATAACCGGCAGTATTGCCGATTTAAAAGTCACCAACAGCACGATAAAGATTGCCGCGATGGCGATAAGATTGACAACAACATTGTCTTTTTTAACAATGTTTTTCATATCGTATAAATTGGCGCTTTGGCCGAGGGTGTAAAAATCATCTTCATAAAGCGCTTTTGCTTTTTTGTTAACGTCCTCAACGGTTTTAAACGCTTCATCGCCCTCCGCGGGCGTGTCCGTATATACGATAATGCGGGCGTAGTTTTCCGAATAAAATTGTCTTGTTATTTCGTCATCAAGAAATTCCGGAGGGATATCCGCGCCTATGTTTGTGACATATGACGTTATTCCTGTTATATGGTCAAGCCCCCCGAGTTCTCCGCAAAGGCTTTCTTCTTTGGAAACGTCGCCCCGGGGAACAAGCAGCACCATAGCGGTGGATTTGCCGAAGTGTTCTTCAACAGCCAGCGTATCCCTGCCATAACGGGTGTTTTCAATCATATCGTTTCCGTAAAGAAACGTAGTGCGGCTCTGTCCCAAAAAGGCGGGGACGACAATAACCAAAACCAGCACCACGGCAGGGACGGCGATTTTTGACAAAACCTTGTTGATATTTTTAAAGCTTGGGATAAATGCCCGATGAGATGTTTTATCAATTATCTTATAAACGCAAAGAATAAGCGCGGGGAGGAAAACCATAACCGAAATAAAGCTGAAGATAATTCCCTTCGCCAGATTTATTCCCAAATCCGCTCCTATACCAAAATCCATAAATAAAAGGGCTAAAAATCCAAACAAAGTGGTCATCGCGCTTGAAGCCACGGTTGATATTGAGTCTTTCATCGCGTGTTTCATCGCGGTTTCGGCGGTGGCGTATTTTTTTCTGTTATCTTGAAAACTGTGGAGCAGAAAAACGGCGTAGTCAAGTGAACAGGCAAGCTGTAAAACAGGGCTTATCGAATTTGTCATAAAAGATATCTCGCCCATAAAAACATTGGTTCCCATATTGATAACGATTGAAATACCTATTGTTATGAGAAACAATAAAGGCTCAAGCCAAGATGAAGTCGATAATATTAATATAAGGATGACGACAGGCAATAAAATTGCTATTGCTTTTACAACTGTGGACGCTGTTGTGTCTTGAATAGCCACCAAAGCGGGGGCTTCGCCCGCAAGCATATTATCCCCGCCGATTAAGCTTAAAATATCGTCACAAGCCTTTTTCTCCATTCCTTTCGCGATCGTAACGTTGAATAAAGCGCTGTTTTCCTTATAAAAACTCTCGATTACAGCCGCGTCACCCGTTTCAAGCGGCTGATTTATATCAATCATATCATCCAGCCAAACTACCCGCGTAACGCCGTCTATGGAGGCAAGCGACTTTTTATATTCAAGGGACTCTGATATTGAAACGCCATTGACCATAACGCTTGCGTTCGGCAGAGAATCGGAAAACTCATCGGTCATGATTTTCAGCGCCGTTGTTGACCGGGCATTCGGGGGGAGATAGTCAACCATATTATAGTTGACATCAACAAAAAACATAAGAAATAAACACCCAAGCATAACGGCGGCAAATATACCGATAATCATTTTTTTATGTTTAATAACAACATTTGAAAAGTAATCCATAAAAACCTCCGCTTTTGTATTGCGTACCGAACTATATTGTATTATAATAGACATGATGTTCGGTTTCAACCAGCAATGTTGCGTAAAATGGCACAATGTGCGACAGTCTTAGCTGAAAGTGTTGGATTTGAAAATTTTAACCGGTAAACGAAACCGCCAAAAAGCTTTGCGCGGCGGAAGAAAGGAGCGGCTATAAAAATGGATAAAAAAACAGATCAGCGGGTAAGGCTGACTCGTAACCTTCTAAAAAACGCGCTGGTGAAGTTGATGCAGGAACAGCATATATCAAAAATTTCCATACGGGCGATATGCGAGGTCGCGGACATTAACCGAAGCACTTTTTATGTGCATTACAGCGACCAATACGACCTTTTAAACAAAATTGAACAGGAAGTTATAAGTAACTTAAACATTTATCTCAGCAAACAGAAACTTGACGAAACCCACCCCATATCCGTTCAGGTGCTGACAAGAATTTTGGACTATATGAAAGAAAACACCGAGCTGTTCAAGGCGCTGCTAAGCGAAAATTGCGATTTTGCGTTTCAAAAAGATCTGATGGAGTTGGCGCAGGTAATATCGGCACAGCAGAATCAATCGCTTAACGAAAGAACACAGGAATATATTAAGTTGTTTTTTCTTTCCGGCGCAATAAGTATGCTTCAAAAATGGCTGCACGATGGCGCGAACGAATCGTCTTCGCAAATGGCGGAGTTTGTCATACAGATAATTTATTATGGGATAAGCGGCGTAAAAGCTGATCAAAAAAAATCAAACGAGGAATTTAAATATGTCAAAGGCTGAAAAAGCCATTATCACGGCGCTTTGCATGATTTATAAAGACGACAAAATTCTTCTTCAAAACAAAGTGTCGGGGTGGGTAGGTTTGACTTTCCCCGGGGGGCATATTGAAAAAGAAGAATCTTTTGTGCTTGGCATTAAAAGAGAGGTTTTGGAAGAAACGGGGTTAACAATTTATAACCCCAAGCTTTGCGGAGTCAAGCAATTTCAAACCAAGGACGATGAGAGATATATTGTCCTTTATTTCAAGACAAACGAGTTTTCAGGCGAGCTTGCTTCATCCGATGAAGGGGAAATGGTTTGGCTGAACCGAAGCGCCCTTAACGAAAACAACGTGGCGAACGGCTTTTTAGATACTTTGAGGGTATTTGACGACGACAAATTAACTGAAATGATATATGAGCGAAACAAAAAGCACGACGGCTTTGAATGGGTTTTAAAGTTCTACTGAGTAAGAAAAATTTTTACCGGTAAAAATAATGAAAAAGAAAAAAGTAAAAAGCGAACGCTGCTTTCCCGGAACACTTGCTGTGTAACAGCGCTGTGTAACAGCTGTGTGACCACCGTCACACAGCTGTTACACAGCATTTCGTTAATTCCCAAAGTAAATTCCACAGTTGGTAGGGGGTTGAAATTAGATTGAGAAATCAGTGGAAGTTTGTTTGAGAATCACGAAATAGAATAAAAT
>Ga0265294_10004887_pt1 | contig 16515 bp, 14 predicted proteins | sample MunlanPumphouse3_FD_192504 | JGI IMG/M metagenome (GOLD analysis project Ga0265294, IMG submission 192504) | Groundwater microbial communities from a municipal landfill in Southern Ontario, Canada - Pumphouse #3 | ecosystem: Environmental > Aquatic > Deep subsurface > Groundwater | place...
CCTATATATGCCATATGTACCCTTATTTGATGAGTCCTACCAGTTTCTAATTTACATTCAACTAAAGTATAATTCTTATATCTATCTATAACCTTAAAATGTGTTATTGCATTCTTACCTAATGCATTTACACCCATTTTTTTTCTATCTGATTTACTTCTTTTTATAGGAATATTTATTGTTCCTTCATCTTCTTTAATATTTTCTTTTACTAAAGCTATATATATTCTATTAATACTATGCGCCGTAAACTGTTCAGATAATGATTTATGAGCTTTGTCATTTTTAGCAATGACTAATATGCCCGATGTATCCTTATCTATTCTATGAACAATTCCTGGCCTTGCAATTCCGTTTATACCAGATAAGTTGTTACAATGAGCTAATAAAGCATTTACTAAAGTACCTTCATAATTACCATGAGCAGGATGTACTACCATTCCTTTAGGTTTATTAACGAATAATATATCATCATCTTCGAAAATAATATCTAACGGTATATTTTCAGGTTTTACTTCTAATTTTTTTACTTCAGGTATATTAATTAATAATATATCATTATCATTTAATTTATATGAAGATTTAGCTTTTTTATTATTAACCAATATATTTCCATCTTCTATCAACGTTTGTACATATGTTCTTGATAAATCTAATCCTAATTCTAAAATATATTTATCTATTCTTTTTGAAATTAAAGTTTTCTTTAAAGAAGTTTTTAAACCATTGTTTTGAATCGTAACTTCCACGATATGCACCACCTTCTGACATATTATCCACTTTTTCCTCTGACACTTCAATTAAATACATTATTACTAATAACACAACACCAAATACGATTAATATATCTGCAAAATTAAATACAAATGTAGTAAACACATAATTTAACTGTATATAATCTACAACAAATCCTCTTACTATATTATCTAGTAAATTACTTATTCCACCTGCTATTATCATTGTAAATGTAATTATATTCATTCTTGATCTTACAACTTTTGAATATCTATTTAAAAAGAAAATAACAAAAAAGATTATCAATGCTGTGCTAATCAAAATAGATAACCAAGTTAAAGAAAAACCGAATATACTTAATTCATGCTCAACATATGTAAAATTTGCTAAAAAAGTTTCGACTGTATTACCTACTAAATTTACTGATACAAAATATTTTATCAATTGATCTACAATTATCAAAGCAATAACTGATACTATAAAAACAATCATAACTTCCTCCTTATATTTTATTATTTATCTTATTATATACAACTTATTTTAAGAATACAAATATATTTTTTAAATTAATGCTCTAAATATGTAATCATCCATATTAACATTACAAACACAAATAAGCTTATTTTTACACTATATTAATACTTAAATAAATTATATAATACTATATTTAAAAACACAATTACTTATTTTTAAAAAACATAATTATATTTCTTATTATTGCATATAATAATGGTGAAGCAATAAATAAACCATGCTTAACCCTATTTGCTATACTTGTATATTTAAGGACATTATTATAATTTAGTTTTATTTTATCCATTAAATTTTTTTTATATTTATGCTTATCTGTTTTAATATGTATCTGAGTTTGGTAGTATAAAGATTGTAAAACATATTGATACAAAATATCACAGGCATAATACAAATTATTCTCATTATTTTTTTTATAAAAATCTAATCTTTCTTCAAAAGCACCAATAATATCATATCTATTAATTGAAAACTTTCTTTTAGTAATACTATCAGGATTAAATCTATAAAAATACATTTTGCTATCTGTTACAGCAATATTATTAGCATTATACAATATTTTATATATAACATATTGATCCTCATGAATTTTACCTACGGGAAACTCAATATCATCAAATAAAAATCTTTTATATAATTTATTCCAAGTTGTTATTGTTCTAACACTATTTTCACAATATAATCTTTCCTGCATTTCTTTTGACGAGCAAATATACTGATTAAAATTTTCTTCAGAATAATCAAATATTTTTTCATCTTCGAACATTTGATAATCGCATTCAGCAATATCACAATTATTATTTACGCACATTGTATATAATATTTTGATAAAATCCAAATATATAACATCATCAGAATCAACAAAAGCTAAATACTCTCCAGTTGAAACTTTTATTCCAACATTTCGAGCATCACTTAATCCACCATTAATTTTATGTATAACTTTTATATTAGAATATTTCATAGCATACTCATCACATATTATACCAGAGTCATCTGTTGAACCATCATCTACACAAATAACTTCTATATTTTTATATGTTTGGTTAATAATTGAATCCAAGCATTCTCTTAAAAATTTCTCTACATTATATACTGGAACAATAATGCTTATTTTATCCATATGATACCCCTTATTTTCATATATTTCCTAATAAAAATGGTTATAGCATTTTTCAGATTTATTAATAAACATCTTATATTTTATCATTTATTCTATAACACTATAAATTTATATTAACTAATTAACCCATAAAGCAATTCTTGTATGTCCAAATCCTGGAACATCAGAATAGGCTGAATCACCTGCACAATGAGAATGACTATATGAAAAACTTTGAGCTCTTACAAGTGAATAGCACCTATCATCATATGGACAAGTAAATCCTTGAGAACCTACACCACCCCAATTGCTTGTTCCTGCATAGCTATGTGCTCCTTGTGTTGAACTTGTTTCATAAATTGCTGTTCCATATGGTTCATATCCATATGTTCCATATATTTCTTTATACTTTGCATCAGCACTTGATAGAGATGTCCAACCAGCTGGAATTCCATAAGTACAATACAATGCTACAGTGTGCGAACAACACCAATCATACACTCCAGATGCATTACCATTTGAACTATATTGTGTATTCGTTGTAGCTAATGCATTTTGTGAATGTCCAGTATATTCAGTATTGCAAGTAAATGACCAACTCGTAATTCCATTTCTTCCATGTGCGCTATGAGCTAAATATGATACTGCTGCATATTCTATATTTCTTATTAAATGGCTATCTAAATCATTTATACCAATTCCTTCATTATAATATAAAGCAGACTGAAACTGTGCATTAAAATTTCTCATTAGTGACCATGATTGTACACCAGGCTTTGATACCAATCTATAATATGCACTATTACCAGCAGCTTTTGTAAATTGATTTATAACATTTGATGCTACCCATGTTGAACCTTCATCTGAACTATATTCTTGCGATGACATATATTTCATAATCCAATAACCGGGTATTTGTGTAGTATTACTAGCTGAATCTGTATAATAAAATGCTGGATGTATATTCCATTTGTTTTCGCCTAACACATTATTCCATGTTGTATTATCACTTGAACCAACAATAGAAGTTCCCTTTAAAAAATCAATTGCAATTGGACCAGCTGTAGCAATATGAAATCCGCTTTGAATATTATATGCAAATCTTGGTATCCATACCCAATAACTACCATCACTAGTTTTAGCATTTGCCCATTTACTATCTAAATAATCTGTACCAAAATCTAAACTTGTTTTTGAATAATCATACCAATCGTTATATACAAAATTTGAATCCTCACTAGTAATTTCATTACCATTAGAATCCCAATAAACAGCAATCATACCTTCTGCTAATTTAGGACTATTTACTCCTTTTAGCGTATTATAGGATCCATCAGTTGGTCCTTCATCTATAGGATCAGGAGATTCAGGACTTGTTGCTGGTATAGGTTCAGTATTAGTAGCAGGTATAGTTTCAGATGTTACTAATCTATTATAATATGTTATACCATCATATAAAAAACCATCATAATATACAATTCCATTACTATCTACATAATATTTTTCAAATTCCTCATCTGAAATTGACATACTATTTTTTACACTATAATCTATTTTAGCAACATTTATTCCTTGAATTACAGCATCATTAAAAGATGGCATATATCCTTCTTCCGCACTATTCTCTGTATATCCATTTACAATGTCTACCCATTTATATTTTTCTAATTCAGCTCCACTATTTAATACATAGTGAGTAAGATTGGTATTCCTTTTTAATATTACAGCGTCTTGAACATTTGAAATATTATTATAAAATACAGCAAGCTGTGCTTCTGGCATTATTTCAAATCCAGTTAACACCGCTGCAGCCGTTAATATTATTAATACAATTATTGTTATAATTAATGCAATTAAACTTATTCCTTTTTTTATTTTCATTAAATCCTCTCCTAAATGAATTATATATTATTATAATTTAAATTACAATTACTACTTTATTATTATTTGAACATTTAAACTTAGATTACCAAATTCTTCGAATTTATTTAAAAATACTCTTTATTTTATTTAATATTCTATGTATTATTCTATCAAAAATATTAGATTCTGGTAAGTATTTTTTTATTAAAACTTTAAAAGGTAATTTATCTAAATTTTCAAAAAACTTTTCTCTATTTTTATTCAAATCAGCTGATTTTATAATCATAAGATTAAATTCTAATGCTTTATCTAAGTCTACTTTCTTGAAAATAATATCAGCATTAATATTATCAAATAATTCTATTCCTTTGTTAGAATTAACTATAACTAAAGAAGTTCCTTTATCATCATTAATTTCTGGCAATACTTCATTTATTCCCCAAAAATCTCCTAATGTTATATCTGATAATCTATTATGCTTTTTAAATTTACAATTATAACATGAATCTCTCAAACAAATATCGTTTAAAAAAGCTTTAAAATACAAATCATGCTTATATATTTTTTTATATTTAACACTATCATTCTGTAATACTATATTATAATTTATCCACCCTTCACTTTTATCTCTAAAATTAATTATTGTCTTATCTTTAGTATTACCTAATCTAAATTCTAAATATTTTTTCCATACTTTTGGAGAAGGGACACCATGGCATATAATATCTTGCGTAAATAAATTTTCATAATCTATTTGTAAATATGATAATAACCCTTCTATTTGGCATGGCGTACCGGTATATAATACTATAACGTTCTTATCTAAATAATCTTTCACTTTTTTATATGTAATATTTGTATTACTTTGTAGATATTTTGAACCACGCAACTTATATAAATCATATATATTATCAATACATATATGTTCTACTAAATTTTCATTATTAAAACTGGCTCCAAATACAACTCCTCCACGATTAATAATATTTATTGCTAATAAAGTAAAAATTCCACCTGATGAACTCTCCATTCTAATTTTTTCATCTTTATTATAGCAAGCATATGCTATCGGATTATTATTATTATCCTTATTTGTTAACATAGGACATACCTTTTCGCACATACCACAATTAATACATTTATCTTTATCTATACTTGGAAACCAAAATCCTTTTTCATCGTTAATCATTTGTATAGCATTAGTTGGACATATGTTACAACATGCATTGCAACCACAGCAATTTGTTTTATTTATTACATTTATCACTTTATTTCCTCCTAGCTAAAAGATTCTTACAACCGTTTCTTTCATATTCATTCATTCCCAAATTCCACATAAGTAATACGTATACTATTATGTATAAAATTATTTGAGGTATAAAGGACCACTTAGTTAAAGGTATTAAATTCACGATTATAACTCCAATTAATAGAGACATTAACACCGGTATAGTCATTTCTAATATTTGTTTCCAAAATTCCGGTATATTTATATGAATTTTTTTATAATAATATATGTTTAGAATTATACCTTGTCCTAATATCAAAGCTGCAGCTGTTCCTATTGCTGCTCCTATTACACCATATATATTAACTAATACTACTGAAAGTATAATATTTAATACGGCTATTCCTAAAAAAACTAAAGACCTAAACTTATGTAAATTTTTAACTTGTAAAATGCTTATCCCTACATTTTGGATTAAAGGAATAGTAACAGATAACAACAGTATACATGATAATATAAATGATTCACGATATTCAAAACCAAATAATTTTATTATAAAAGGTGAACCAAATAATATAAATCCTGTCATTATTAATGCCATAATAATATATTGTATTCTTCCTGTTCGAATAAATATATCTGTATATTCTTTATCCGTTGCTTTATTTTCTTCCATCTTAGATATTTTAGGCAAAAGAACACCAGATATTGCAGTAGAAAACATTAAATAAAATTGATTGAATTGCGAGGCAACAGCATATATGGCAACTGAAACAGTTCCTAAAGAAATACCTATAATAAATTGATCCACGCTCCAATTTATTCTATCTATAATCAAATTTAAAAAAATGAAAAATGAAAAAATAATTATTTCCTTAAATAATGGATTATCAAACTTTTTAAAAGTAAATTTTACATCTAATTTTTTATAGCAGTATAACATATTTAAAAGTAAACAAATAACGTTTACTATTGTTAAGACAATTACTAAAGCTATTGATTTATACCCTAAAAATAATAATGGTATCATTATTAACGGTGTTAAAATAATTCTAACTATATTTATGATCTTAATAAACACAAATTTCTCATATGCACTTATTATTGAATTAAAAATACTTAATGGGAAAGTAATTATTAAATTTAATGTTAATATAGACATTAATATCTTTGCTTTTTCTAATTCAGCAATAGATAATGAATTACCAAAAATATTATCAATGTTTAGTAATAATATTATACCTATAACTCCTGCTATCGCACCAATAAATGTATATATAATAAAAAACATTCCATGTAAAGTTTTCTGCTTTTCCTTATCTTTTTGTGCTATATATTTCGCAGTATAAATAATTATAGCACTACTAAATCCCAAATCTAATACTGTCAAATATGAAATAATAGAAGATACCAAAGAATACAATCCATATTCTGATTGTCCAAGCATACCTGTAATAAAAGGTAAATATGTGATTCCAACGATCATATTTAAGCCAATTACTACATATGATAATATTGCTCCCCATTTTATTTCATTAATTTTCAATATAATTCTCCTTTAACTCAAAAGCTTTACTTAAATAATCAAATGAACGTTTCTTTTCAGAATTTAATACAACGTTAACATTATTAAAATTACAATTAAAATTCATATCAAATTTATTATCATTTATTAATCTTTCTTCAAAATTGAACATTTTTAACAAGGTATCAATTCGAGAAGACATACTTTGTGTTTTATCCTCTCTATTCATTGTATAAAAAGGTACTTTATATAATAATGAAAACACAGTCCCATGAAATGAATCTGTTATAATAATGCTAGCATTTTTAATATACCATATGAATTCTCCTGGACTTTTTGCATAATACTTTTTATATTCTAATCTAGCTAAATTAATAACATCTATATTATTTTTTTTTGCAAAATTATATATATTTTCTTTACGTTCAGACGAGTAATTACCAAGAAAATATGTAAGTATATATTTATTTTTTGGCAAATGTTTAGGAGACTTAATAATTTTATTCCATTCTTCAATAGAAAGTAGCATTGTAGGATCCACTAAAACAGGAACATCTTTTTTAATTAAATCTTTAACAATTTTTGCCCCTTGTTCTTCTCTTACAGATATATATGACATATTGTTTAACCCTTTAATATATTGATCTTTCAATTCATCTTCTATTTCATCAATTCCAAAACTAGCAGAATATGCGATATTCTTATCTTTTGGCGAAAATATTACAAAATACCAATCCAACATTTTTCTTACAAAATTATGATTCCAAACTTGATCACTCCCAATAACTAATTTATCATATATAACATTTAGACTATTGAATTCTTCTTTAGTCAACCTATATCCCTTTACGTTTAGATTTTGATTACTAAATTCTTTCATAGTTTTTTTTCGATTAATATTCTTAATTTTTCTATTCAAACCAATTACTTTTAAAAAAATATATCTAAAAAATAATTTTATAGTAAATTTATTACAATAATACTTTATTGTCTTATTTTCGATTAAATCAAGTTTTATAGTTTCCACATCTTGAGAAAATTTTTCTAATATTTTTTTCAAAGCATAATTTTGAAGTTTATTACCATAATTATCTTCACCATATAATGTTATAATTCCTATTTTCATATATATTTTTTATGATATATTTAATAATTTAAATATTCATGTTCTCCTTTCATATTTTATCTTGATATATGTTATTCATTTCTTTTCTTACATTATCTATTAAAAATGGTTTCAATACTTCTTTTGATTTCTGCACAAAAATATTGCGTTTATCTTTATCTTTAATTAATTTCTTTACCCCATTAACAAAAGAATCAATATCAAAATCAACCAATAATCCATTCTCATTATTTAGTATTAAATCATCAGTACCTCTGGCATGTACAGAAACTATAGGTACCCCAACATACATAGCTTCCATAATATTAACAGGTAATCCCTCTCGTGCACTAGCAGATACATATATATCTGTTATGGATAACAAAGGAACTTTATCTGTTCTAAATCCCAACAATTTAACATATTTAGATAATTTATTATCTTCAATTTGTTTTTTATAAATGTCTTTATAATCGCCAGCACCAATTAACAATAAGCAAACCTTTATATTATCATTAACTAATTGTTTTACAACATCAATTAAGAATGATTGTCTTTTTAATTGTCTATATTCACCAATAAAAGATAATACAATACTATCTTTATCAATTCCTATATCTTTTCTATATTTTTCTTTTTCTTCTTCTGTCACAGGTATATCTAGACTATAATTATCCAACCCAATCCCATGCACATAAATTACCTTTTTTGCTTTAAATTTATCTTTTACTAAATTATAATCATCATTATTCATTGTTATTAAACAATCTGTATATTTACACATAAATTTTTCAACAGGATAATATAATAGCCAATCAATCAATGGACCCCCTTTACAAAATTGGAATCCATGTGCAGTATACAATACTTTTGTATTATTCGTTTTCCTTGTTTCCTTAGCAGCTAATCTTCCAAGTACTCCTCCTACTGGTGTATGGCAATGAATAATATCATATGTGTTTTCTTTCATAATTTTTTTTAATTCTTTATATGCAGTAATGTTTTTCTTCTTAAACGGAAACCTTTCAAAATGTATATTAAAATGCTTATCACAATATTCTATAGGTTCATTACCCAAACAAGCAACATGGACTTCATAACCTTTTTCTTTAAAATAACGCAAATATGGAATATGGAAAAATTTTATATGGCTTATAACAGTTGCAATAAATAAAACTTTTTTCATATTCCACCTCTTTCAATATTTATTACTATAATATTCTTTTACTTGCTTTCTCGACTCAAAAAAAGACTTTACATCATCCATCCCTCTATCTTGAGTATCAGCTTTCTTTATAACCTTTTTTATAGTTTTAAAGAATATTTTCAAATCATTAATAAATGTTATGTTTTGTATATATTGTAAATCATATCTAAATCTATCTTCATAAGGTAATTCACTTCTACCATTAATTTGAGCTAATCCTGTTAATCCCGGCCTTACATCTAATCTATGTTTTTCTTCAACAGTATAATATGTTACAAAATCTGTAATTAAAGGTCTTGGGCCAACAATGCTCATATCACCTTTCAATATATTAACTAATTGTGGCAATTCATCAAGACTTGTCCTTCTTAGAAATTTACCAAACTTAGTTAAACGAACATCATCTGCTAAATAATATCCATTCATATCCTTTTCATTTGTCATTGTTCTGAATTTATATATATTAAAAATTTTGCCGCCTTTTCCTGGTCTTTGTTGTTTAAAAAGAACTGGGAACCCTAAATTTATTGCTACAGAAATTGAAACAATTAGTAATACTGGCGATAATGCTATTATTAAAATCAAAGTTGCTAATATATCTATCATTCTCTTGAAAAACTTTTTGTACATTATTATCCCACCCATTAACTCTTTATTATATACATATATATTAAGTATATACATATATTTATTATTTTTATATAATATCATATATGATTTTAAAAGACAAGTACTATTTCTTTTTTTGCTTACGGGAAGAGGGTTTACATATTTATTTGCTTTATTTAAAATATATGATATAATAAGAAGAAATCAAAATAATATAGAAAACTAGGAGATATCATGAAAAGAAATTATTTTAATATTATATTAGCAATTATGTCATTTTTTGTACCATTATTATTTCTTCCACAATTTTTAGGACATTATAATTTACCCAAATTTTATATGTTAATAGCATGTGCAATTATGTTATTAATAGGACTTATTAAAAACTATAAAGCACTAAAAACAGATCTTATTAATTATACAGCAATACTGTATCTTTTTCTTACTATACTAAGTACAGTATTTGCAATTATGCCTAATTTAGCATTAACTGGATCCGAATTAAGATATGATGGGTTAATATCCTTTATATCTTACATATTAATATTTTTATCTGCAAAAGAATTTTTAGTATATGATAAATTTTTTATAAAAATATTAAAAATTATGTCATTAATCACATCAACTATTGCAATTTTACAATATTTTATTATTCTTCCAGATTTTAAAGACTTTATACCTCTAATTAATAACGGTAGTTGTGGTGCTAATGGAACTTTTGGAAATCCAAACTTCTTTGGAAGTTTTATAAGTATGTTTTCAGTTATAGCATTTGCAATTTTTATGCTTAAAGGAGGAAAAAGCAATTTTATTGTAGCTAGCATTTCTGCATTTGCACTTATTGTTTGTTCAACAAGAAGCGCCTGGTTAGCTGTTGGTATATGTTGTCTTTTAGGATTAATATTTATAATTAAAGAAAAAAATGCAGTATATTGGAAAAGAATTGCTATAATTGCAGTTACTGGAATAATACTATTTGGAGCAAGTTTTAGTACAGGAAGTGGATTTTTATCTGGCAAAATTAATATAATTGTTAAAGATATAACAAATATATCAAATGAAGGCGTAACAAAGAATACTGGTTCTGATAGATTGTTTATATGGTCAACTTGTCTTTCTGTAATAAAAGTATATCCTGTATTTGGATGCGGATTTGATAATTTACATCTTGGTCTAATGAAAGCAGATAGAACAAACTTTGACTTATTTATTGAAAATACTGGTACATATATAGATAAGGCTCATAATGAATATTTACATATTGCATGTACAAACGGATTACCAGCATTAGCATTATATCTATCATTATTAGCCCTTATACTAGTCCCAAGATTTAAAATAATGTTTAAAAATAAAACTTATTTTATCCTTTGTTTAGCAGCAATTTCATATTTAGTACAAGCATTCTTTAATATATCTACAATTGGGGTTACACCATTGTTCTGGTTATTACTTGGAATAATATGCAATGATAAATTCTGCGATGATTTTGATAAAGATGTAATAAGTACCGAGAAATTATTAGAATAAAAGGAGTTATTATGATTTTTGATGGTATTATGGTATACGCCATAACAAATGAACTAAATAATAAAATTATTAATGCTAAGGTTGAAAAAGTTACTATGCCAAATAATTTAGAATTAAATATTTATTTGTATAAAGATAAAAAATATATTTTAAAAATTGATTGTTCTCCAGATCTGAATAGAATTCATTTATCTAAATATAAAAAAAGCTCACCTTTAATTCCACCAACATTTTGTATGATTTTAAGAAAGCATTTAGAACATTCAATAATTACAAAAATTGAACAATACTTACTAGATAGAATTATTCTTATAACATTTGAAAATATAAACGAATTAAATGATAAAGAATCCAAAACATTAGTTATAGAGCTTATGGGTAAGCACAGTAATTGCATACTAATAAATGAAAATAAAAAGATTATAGATAGCTTAAAACATATTACACCATCTACAAGTAGCGTTAGAATTGTATTGCCTAATCAAGATTACCACTACCCTATAACAAAAAATAGTTTTATTAACACTTCTAAAGATACTTTTATAAATGATATTACTTCTTATGAGGATCCTAATATATCTGTAGGTAACTATTTAATAAGTAAATATAACGGTTTTAGTAAAATGTTTTTAAATACTGTATTACCAGATTACAACTTATCAATTAATAATATCAATGCTGAAGACATTTACACAATTTTATTTACGGCTTTTATACATATTAAAAATAATGAGTTTTCATACAATACAAATATAAAATATCTTAATTTCAATGAACAGAACAATATGAATTCACTAAATGAAATCATTGATGAAGAATATGAGAAAAACATAAATACTAATATTATTAAAAATAAAAAAAGTAATTTATCTAAAATTGTTTTAAATAACATAAAAAAATTAACTAAAAAACTAAATATCAGCATAGAAAAATTAAAAGAATGTGAAAATATTGAAAAATATAAAATGTATGGTGAACTTATTACAGCAAATATATACAATTATAAAAACAAAGAAAGTGAAATAACTGTTCAAAATTATTATGATAATAATAACAATATTACAATTCCTTTAGATAAAAGCTTAACCCTAAATATTAATGCACAAAAATTCTTTAAAAAGTATTCAAAACTAAAAACAGCATATGATATAGAAATAAAAAACAAAGAAATCTATGAAAACGAAATATTATATCTTGAATCTATTCTATACAGTATAGACAGTATTGATGATTTAGAAGAATTATCTAATATTCAAATAGAACTTGAAAAAGGAAAATATATTAAAACACTAAAAAAAGAAAAGAAAAGTAACATTTCTTTTACAGATAATCTATTAAAATATACATTTGCAAATTTCAATATAATTGTTGGAAAAAATAATATACAAAACGATTATATAACTCATAAGTTAGCAAATTCAAATGATATTTGGCTTCATGCTCAAAAAATACCCGGAAGCCATGTAATCATACAAAATCCTGATAATTCAATAATATCAGATAATATTATTGAATACGCAGGAAGCCTTGCTGCATTTTATTCAAAAGCAAAAAATAATAATAAAGTAAATATAGATTTTTGTAATATAAAATATGTTAAAAAGCATCCATCAAATAAACCAGGAATGGTTATTTATACAAATTTTAATACAATTTATGTATCTCCTATAAACAGTTAACAAAAGGTTTTTTCATCTTTTTTTGCATATTTGCTTGCATTTAGTCTTGTATTATGCTAAAATATTCTTTGTAAATCGCTATAAAATCAGGAGGAGGTATTATTATGGCTAAATGTGCAGTATGCGGGAAAGAAAAAGTATTTTTTAAACAAGTGAGCCATTCTCATAGAAAATCAACAAAAACTTGGAGCCCAAATCTAAGAACAGTTACTACTATTATAAATGGGGAAAGAAAGAAAATGCAAGTTTGTGCAAAATGCTTAAGAACTGCTAATAAAGAAACAAAATAAAACTAACACCTTATGGTGTTTTTTTTATAGAAACTATTTAAGACAAACTGAACCCATATATTTTCTAATTTTATATATAAATAAACATATTTCAGGAGAAAAATAAAAATGAAAAATAACAAAGCTTTAATTGAATTAATAAAATATTACCAAAATCCACAAAAATCTTTAAATTATAATTCGCCATTTGAATTATTAATATGTTTGATACTTGCTGCACAATGTACAGATAAACGTGTTAATAATGTAACAGCGACTATCTTTGATAAATACAATACTCCAAAGGATTTCATTAAACTAGAAACTCATAAACTAGAAGAAATGGTACATTCATGTGGTTTCTATAAAAACAAAACTAAAAATATACAAAAAGCAAGTCAAGTTATTATCTCTAATTTTAATGGAATTGTACCAAATACAATGGAAGAATTGCTAACTATTCCTGGTATTGGTAGAAAAAGTGCTAATTGTATATTATCTGATGTATTTAATACCGCTGTAGGTGTAGCAATAGATACTCATGCTAAAAGAATTTGTACAAGAATCGGTATATCTCAAAATCATAATCCTATAAAAATAGAACAAGATTTATTAAATGTAATAGATAAAAAGTATTGGCAAAAATTAAACTTAATACTAGTAACACATGGGCGAAATATATGTTCACCTAAAAACCCAAAATGTCAAGAATGTCCGTGCAATAAATATTGTAATTATTTTAGAACAAACATTTAAAAGAATAAAAATATAATAGACATAAAATCATTTAAAGATATTATGTCTATTATTAATTATATTTCTAAATAATACACTAATATACATATGTAATTTCTTGAATATCTTTAAATATTTCTTCAACTACATTAGTATTTATAATTCTTCTTTCTTCTCTTTTATGTTTATTATCTTGGGTGTATTTTATAATTGAATACTTATCTTCATCAAGATATGTTATATGATGTTTACAATTCATATATTCAAATTCTAAAACATATCCATCATAAAGATCTTTAATAAACTTTTCAAACGTCCACATAAATTCTCCTCATTTTATTAAATCATTAAAAGCTTCTTCATTTAATACTTTTACTCCTAATTCGTTTGCCTTATCCAATTTAGTTCCAGCTTCTTCTCCAGCTAATAAATATGATGTATTTTTTGATACACTCCCAGAAACTTTACCCAAATGAGATTCTATTATATCTGAAAATTGATTTCTTGGTTTAGATAATGTACCAGTAATAACAAAAGTTTTACCTTCAAATCTGTTATCTATAACTTCAGTTTTAGCAGAAGTCATATTTACACCTGCACTTTTTAACCTTTCAATTAAATCTAATGTTTGAGGATTAGAAAAGAAATCTACTATACTCTGTGCTATTACTTCTCCAACTTCATTTATCATTGCAAGTTGAAATACTGTTGCATTTTGTAATTCATCCATATTACTAAAATTTTTTGCTAATACTTTTGCAGTATTCTTTCCAACATGTCTAATTCCAAATCCATTAATTAATCTATCTAAACTATTTTCTTTGCTTTTTATTATAGCTTTTAATAAATTATTCGCTGATTTAACACCCATTCTATCTAAATCTACTATATCATTAAACCCTATATAATAAATATCTGCTATATTACTTATTAGCTTTTCCTTAATTAACAATTCAAGCAATGCAGGTCCTAATCCATCTATATTCATTGCTTCTTTTGATGCAAAATGAATTATACTTCTTAATTGCTGTGCTGGACATTCTATGCCAATACATCTTATTGCAACTTCTTCTTCATCGTTTAATACTGGTGAACCACATACTGGACATACAGTAGGAACTTCAACTTCTATTTCAGTACCATCTCTTCTTTTTTTATTACTTTCCACTACTTCCGGAATTATATCTCCTGCTTTTTGTACTTTTACATAATCTCCTATACGAATATCTTTTTCTTTTATATAATCGAAATTATGTAATGTAGCTTTTGATACATTTGAACCAGCTAAACGAATTGTTTCAAATAACGCCATTGGAGTTATAACACCTGTTCTTCCTACCTGTGTTATTATCTCTTTTATTTTTGTTTCTTTTGCTTCAGGTGGATATTTATATGCAACAGCCCATTTAGGAACTTTACTTGTTTCTCCTAACTCTTCGCGAATTTTTATACTATCTACCTTAACTACCGCACCATCCATTTCAAAAGATAGGTCGCCTCTTTGTTCTCCTATATAATTTATTTTAGATATAATCTCATCTACTGTTTTACATTTATATACACATGGATTAACATTAAATCCTAATTTTTTTAAATATAATAATCCTTCATAATGGCTACTAAAAATTTTTTCAGTACATTCTTGTATATTGAAAACATATATATCTAAATTTCTTTTAGCGGTAGTTTTACTACTCTGTTGTCTTAATGAACCAGATGCTGCATTTCTAGGATTAGCAAATATTGGTTCTCCATATATTTCTTTTTCGTCATTTAACTTTTTAAAATTCTCTTTAGAAAGAAAAACTTCTCCCCTTACAGTTATATCTATCTTTTCAGGTAATTTCAAAGGTATTGTTTTAATCGTTTTTAAATTAGCAGTTACATCTTCACCTGTAACTCCATCACCTCTTGTTGCACCTCTAACAAAAACACCTTTTTCATATTCTAATGATACAGATAGTCCATCTATTTTAGTTTCAACAACATATTCTGTTGTATAATCCTTATTTATGTTCTCTATATATGCTCGTACATCATCTAATGTAAATACATCTTGTAAACTTAATAATTTAATTTTATGCTTTACAGGATCAAACGTATTCATTATCATAGAACCAACTCTTTGCGTCGGAGAATCTGGCAATATGTATTGAGGATACTTTCTTTCTAAATTTTTTAAATCTTGCATTAACATATCATATTCATAATCACTTACAACATTATTATCTTCGTTATAATATACGTGTGAATAATAATTTAATTTATCAACTAATTCTTGAATTTGTTTTTGAATATCTTCCATAATATCCTTCCTTTATCTATTTATAATATACGGATTGTTTTTTGTTCCATCTCCAGAAGTATAATAAACATTATTCCATAATTCTACTACAG
>Ga0265294_10004890_pt1 | contig 16504 bp, 14 predicted proteins | sample MunlanPumphouse3_FD_192504 | JGI IMG/M metagenome (GOLD analysis project Ga0265294, IMG submission 192504) | Groundwater microbial communities from a municipal landfill in Southern Ontario, Canada - Pumphouse #3 | ecosystem: Environmental > Aquatic > Deep subsurface > Groundwater | place...
AAATACTTACAAAAATCTCTGAAATCCAAAATGTTGTCAAGGATAATAAAGATTTACTTCAAATTATTGCAGTGATAAGTGCTTTCACTCAAAAAGAGTTAGGTTTTATGTGCGAAAGTTGAGTAAATAAATTAAAAAATATTTTAGTGCAAATCAAAGTATGAATAGATTAATTTTATTATATTTCTACTAACTTTTGGTAGAATACGGATTATCGTATAAAATATCATATTTATATTATAGTAAATGGCAAAATATGTACGAAATAATAAAAATTTAAAATTAATTTTATATCTCAATAAAAGGGAAAAGAATGAGCGAAACTATATCAAAAACAAAAATTAAAAATATAGGTAATAGTATAAAAAACAATTCTTTATCTCAAGATGATTTAAGTATTTTTTCTGAGTGGAGATCTAGTCATGCAATACTAACGAGGGAATTGGCTAAAACACTTAAAAGAAAAAGTATCAAAAATTCTATTATTTCAAGAAGACTTAAACGACAGCCTTCAATATTTGCAAAACTTACAAGATATCCACAAATGCAATTAAATAGAATGCAAGACATTGGTGGAGTAAGAATAATTTTAAAAAACCAAAAAGAAGTTTATAAATTATCTGAAGAATTAATCAAATTATATGGCTCAAATAAAAAAGCAATGTTTGAACTCAAAAAACCAATTGATGATTATATAGCAAATCCAAAAGAATATGATGGTTATAGATCAATTCATCATGTTTATTCATATTCAGGGTCAAGTAAACAAAAAGAATTTTTAAGAGGCATGTTTATTGAACTACAAATAAGAACAAAGATTCAGCATATTTGGGCAACTACTCTTGAAATATTTGATATTAAAAATAAATCAACATTAAAAATTGGTGGGGGAAACGAAGAACATAGAGAATTTTTTAAACTTTGTAGTTTAGTTTTATCATTTATAGATAAAACAACAACAGACAATGAAAAAGAAAATTTCAACCTAGAAGAAGTACATACGAGACTTTTTGAATTAAATAATAAATATAAAATTTTAGGTTTATTAAGTGGATTAAGTGTTTCAATTAATCATATTGATAAGAAAAATAAAAATGATTTTTTTATTTTAGAACTAGACTATTCAAAAAGTAGTTTAAGAATCACTGTTCCAAATAGTGAAGAAGAAGCAAAATATATTTACGCTGGTAGAGAACAAGACATAAGAATAAAGAATGAGCCAAAAGAAGTTGTTTTGGTTTCAGGTGAAAATATGAAATCGATAGAAAAAGCTTATCCAAATTATTTTTTAGATGCTAAAAACTTTATAAATTATATATCGGAATTTCTTGATAAAAAAGGAGCTATATGGAGTATGCTAAATTAATAAAGAATAACTTTTAGAAATATAATAATGAATTAACAAATGAGTACATGTTATATAACATTAAACAAGAAACAAACAATATTGTAACTAAAATTTTATTCCAAAAAGGCAAAATATGGCAAAGAAAAAAAATACTCTATTTGAGTGCCAACACTGTGGAGAGCAATCTAGTAAATGGCTTGGGAAATGTCCTAGTTGCGACTCTTGGGATAGTTTTCTAGAGTTAAATGAAGTACAACAAGAGGTTTTAAAGCAAACTATAACAGCAAATAGTTCTAGCTCAAAAGCAAGACCAATAACAGAGATTTTACAAGATGATGTTTCAAGATTTTCATCTTTTAATTATGAGTTCGATTTAGTTTTAGGTGGAGGAGTTGTTCCTGGAAGTTTAACACTTATTGGAGGAAGCCCAGGAGTTGGAAAATCGACTCTACTTTTAAAAGTTGCAGGAAGTATTGCAAAGTCAGGCAAAAAAGTACTTTATGTATCTGGAGAAGAGAGTGCTGGACAGATAAAACTAAGAGCAAATCGTCTTGATGCAAACCACAATGAACTTTTCTTATTAAGTGAGATAAAACTTGAAGAGATTATGAGTGAACTTCTTAGAATTGATTATGAAGTTTGTATTATTGACTCAATTCAAACAATATATTCAGGTCATTTAAACTCAAGCCCTGGAAGTGTTTCACAAGTGCGAGAGATTACTTTTGAGCTTATGAGAAAAGCAAAAGAGTCAAATATTGCTATGTTTATAATTGGTCATATTACAAAAGATGGAAGTATTGCAGGTCCTAGAGTGTTAGAACATATGGTTGATACAGTTTTATACTTCGAAGGAGAAGCAAGCAGGGAACTAAGAATGCTAAGAGGTTTTAAAAATAGGTTTGGTTCAACTTCAGAAATTGGAATTTTTGAGATGACACAAGAAGGACTTGTAAGTGCAAAAGATATAGCATCAAAGTTTTTTGATAAAAGCAAAAGTCAAAGTGGTTCAAGTTTAACTGTTAGTATGGAAGGAAGCCGTGCAATTATTCTTGAAGTTCAAGCACTTGTAAGCGAAACAACTTTTCCAAATCCAAAAAGAAGTGCCACAGGTTTTGATACAAACCGTTTAACTATGCTTTTAGCTCTTTTAGAGAAAAAATTAGACTTACCTTTTAATCATTATGATGTGTTTATAAATATTAGTGGTGGAATAAAGATTAAAGAGAGTAGTGCTGATTTAGCAGTAATTGCTGCAATAATTTCAAGTTTTAGAGATAGACCAATTTCAAAAGAGTCTGTATTTATTGGTGAAGTTTCACTAACTGGTGAAATAAAAGATGTTTATTCTATAGATTTAAGATTAAAAGAGGCTCAAGCTCAAGGAATTAAAAAAGCAATAATTGCTCAAAAAACGAATCTAAAATTAGATTTAAAAACTTTTGCAGTTGATGAAGTATCAAAAGTAATAGAGCTATTTTAAGCTCTATTACTAAATCTAATTTTTATTTGCTAAAGCTCTTCTTTGTGCACCTTCAATAAGTCTTGAAGTTGAAACAATAGCTCTTGTATGTGTCCCTCTTCCACAAACTCCTGCACTATCAATTACTTCAATCTCAAATTTATAAAGTTTCCCTTCCATTCCAACAAAAGTTGCTGTTGAAATAGCTACATCATTTTCTAAAGTTGCTGCCATATGTGTAATATTTACATTTACACCAACACTTTTTTCATCATCTTTTAATAGTGGTAACATTAATTTTGCTGCACTACACTCCATTAAAGCTATCATTCTAGCTGTTGCAAAAACTTCTGGAAAAGTTAAATCAGCCGAAATATTTAGATTTGATGCTAAATCTTTTTTCTCAACTTTATAATCAATTGATGCTTTTTTCCCTACTGTTAAACTCATCATCTCTCCTTGGATTTATTTTAAAAGTAATATACTATTAAAAATATATTAATTTAGGATAAAAAATGATAGATTTTGAAAATCAAACAGATTTTTTGGTGAATTTAGTAGCACTTGAAAAAATAGTTACCTCTCTTACAAAAAAAGATTTAGAGTTAATTATTGTAGATAATCAAACAATAAAAGAGATAAACCTTGAACACAGAAAAAAAGATGAAGCAACAGATGTTTTAAGCTTTCCTGTTGATGGTGATTTCGAGCATTTACCTTTGGGAACTATTATAATTTCAATAGATTTTGTAAAAGAGAAAGCCAAAGAGTATGGACATAGTGAAGAAGATGAGTTAAATTTACTTTTTATTCACGGTCTTTTGCATCTTTTAGGGTATGACCACGAAGTTGATAATGGGGAACATAGACAAAAGGAAGAAGAACTTATAAAACAATTCAATCTTCCTTCTAGTTTAATAGTTAGAAACTCTTAAACTAACAATTTGTACATTTACTACAAACACCACTTAAAACAATATTTGTTGAATCTACTTTAAAAGGAGTAAGTTTAGAAACTTGCTCCACGATATCACTTGAATCAAGCATAATATCTTCAATAAATCCACAATCTTTACAAACTAAGTGTGCATGCTCAGTTTTTATTAACTCATAAACAGATTTTTCATTTGGAATTTTAACTTCACTTAGAAAAACTCTCTCAACCATAGAATTTATATTTTTATAAATAGTTGCAAGTGAAACTGATGGAAATCTTTGTATCAATTTTTTATAAATTTCATCAATATTCATATGCCCATTCGTATATAACTCTTCAACAATAGCAACTCTTTGTGGAGTAACTTTTAAGTCATAATCTTTTAATAATCCTGAAATATTCAGCATAAATTTTCCTTTTTTATATATACAGTACAATGTTGATGATTATATCAAAAAAAAAATCAAATTATTCTTGGAAATTATCAAATAATAAATTTTATTAAAAAATAGAGTAATAAATATTTTACATTTACCATTTAAAAATAAAATATTTGCTACAATTCCCAAAAAATTTGGAAATAAAACTTGTATAAATATCTAATAATCTTTATTTTTGCTACTTTTTTAAATGCTCAAGATTTAAAAATAGCATCTTATAATGTAGAAAATTTCTTTGATTTAAGCTACGATAAAACAGAATACGATGAGTATATTCCAAATAATAAATCATTATGGAATCAAAGAAATTTCAACATAAAATTAGAAAATATAATAAAAGTAATAGAAGATTTAGATGCTGATATTATTGCTCTACAAGAGATAGAAAATGAAAATTTAATAAAACTATTAAAACAAAAATTACCACAATATTCATATTATAACTTTACAAAATATCCATCAAGTGCAGTAGGGCTTGGCTTCTTATCAAAAATTCCAATCAAAAATAGCCAGAACTTAAATGTTAAATTTGAAAAAGCAATTTATAGACCAATTTTAGAAACAACTTTTAAACTAGAAAATTTAGAATTTAAAATTTTCAATAACCATTGGCCTTCTAAAAAATCACCTGAAAATTATAGAGTTAAATATGCAAAAACTTTATATGATAGATTAAAAGAGCTTCCAAATGATTCCTATTATATTTTATTAGGAGATTTTAACTCTGATTATAATGAGTTTCAAACATTTAAAAATAATCAAAGATTAAATATAACAGCTGGTATTACTGGAATAAATCATATTTTAAATACAACTGTTGATGATAAATTTATTATTTTAGATGAAATTAATAGTTTTGATAAAAAAGTTCACTACAATCTTTGGTTAGAACTTCCTACAAATGAGAGATTTTCAACAAAATTTAGAAATCAAAATAACACACCTGATAATATGATAATAAGCTCTTCTTTGGCAAAAAATAAAGATTTTTCATATATAAAAGGCTCATTTTCAGTATTTAAACCAAATTATTTATTTGAAAAAAATGATATAAACCGATGGAAAATGAGCCAAAATAGAGATGAAAAAATGCATAAAGGTGAAGGTTTTTCAGACCATCTTCCTATTTTTGCACTATTTTCAACAAATAACTCAAATAATAGTATAAAAAAATTGGAAAAAAATATTGGAAAAAAGCTTAAAATATCATCACTTTATAATAAAGAAAAACTTCTATTTCCAGTCTTTTTAGATAATGTTATAGTTTTGTATAAAAATGGTGACAAAGCAATAATAAAACAAGAAAACAACAGAGCAATTTATATTTTTAAAGGTGCAAAAGATTTAAAAGAAGGCTTTTCTTATGATATTCAAGTAAATCAAATCTATGATTTTTATGGTTTAAAAGAGATAAAAGATTTTAATATTTTAAAAGAGAATAGTAGTTTTAAAAACTATAAAGATTTATTTTTAGATGGATCAAAAATAGATATTTTTGATTTTAAATATGAAAATGAAGTAATTACAAATTTAAAAGGTTTTATTACAAAAGGTAATTTACAAATTAATGGTGGAAAAACTATCAAATTGTTTGCAAAAGATAAAAATATTTTACCAAAAGATGGTTCTACAATAGAGATATTAAATGCACAATTAGGTTCATTTAGAGGAAATATGCAAATAAATTTTCATACTAAAGATAACTACAAAGAGTTAAAATGAACCAAAAAAGTAGCCAAAAAAGTAGATTATTAAAATCAATTTTCACAAATAGTTCAGGTATTTTAATTTCAAGAATAACAGGTTTTATAAGAGATTTAATGACTGCTTCAATTTTGGGAGCAAATGTTTATTCTGATATATTTTTTATAGCATTTAAATTTCCAAATTTATTTCGTAGTATCTTTGCAGATGGTGCTTTTACACAAGCCTTTATTCCTTCATATGCAAAATCAAAATATAAAATAAGATTTTCATCTATTATCTTTTTACAAATTTTAGCTTTTTTGATTGTTTTATCTTTGATTGTTAGTATGTTCTCGCATCTTTTTGCAAAAGCTTTTGCTATTGGATTTAGTGAAGAAACAATAAATTTAGCTGCACCACTTTTTGCTATAAATTTTTACTATTTACCTCTTATTTTTGTGGTAACTTTTATGGGTGCTTTACTTCAATATAAACACCATTTTGCAACAACTGCATACTCAACTGCACTTTTAAATCTATCAATGATCGCTAGTTTGATTATTGCAAAAGGGCTTCAGCAATATACTATTACATTTTATCTATCTTTTGGTGTTATATTTGGTGGAATTTTACAAGTAATTGTTCACATGATTGCAATTAGAAGAGCAAATTTAGGAAAAATATTTATATTTAAAAATCATAAGAAAAAAGAGGAAAATAAGTTTTATAAAAACTTCTTTGCAGCAACTTTAGGCTCTTCAACTATGCATATTTCAGCTTTTATAGATACTTGGTTAGCTTCAATGTTAATTAGTGGTTCAATATCATATTTATACTATGCAAATAGAGTTTTTCAATTACCTCTTGCAATTTTTGCAATAGCAACTTCAATAGCACTTTTTCCAATGGTTGCAAAAGCTATAAAAAATCAAAATGAAGATGAAGCGCTAAAACTTATGAAAAAATCAGCTCTAATTTTATTTGCAGTTTTGACAATTTCAATGATTGTTGGAATAGTTTTTGATAAATTTATTATTGAACTTCTATTTCAAAGAGGTGCTTTTACAAGTGAAGACACAATAAATACTGCACTAATTTTAAAAATGTATTTAATAGGACTTTTACCTTTTGGCTTAGCAAAAATATTTTCACTTTGGTTATATGCAAAAGAGCAACAGATACTAACTGCTAAAATATCAGCACAAAGTTTAGTGGCAAATATTATATTCTCTTTAATTCTAATAAAACCTTTTGGAGCGGCTGGTTTAGCTTTTTCAGGAACACTAAGTGGTTTTGTACTATTTTTTCTTACTTTAAGAGCTTTTGGTTTTGATAAATTTATCAAAATGTTTAAGAACTCTTAGTTTTAGCAAAAATTTGATAAAATCAAACACTTTTTTTTAATTTTAGGGAATATATGATAAATTTTTTTAAACAATACACACCATTTTATAAAAACTACAAATTACAGATTTTTTATGCTTTTATTGGAATTATTCTAGTTGCAAGTGCAACTGCTGGAACAGCTTATGCTATTCAACCTCTTTTAGATGATATTTTTATAAATAAAAATGTAGATATGCTCTATATTATGCCAATAATCGTAGTTGTTTTATATACAGCAAAAGGTTTTGGTGGATATATTCAAGCATATTTTATATCTTATATTGGGCAAGATATAACAAGAATTATAAGAGATAGACTTTTTTCACATGTTTTGAAACTAGACTTAGATTTTTTTCAAAAAATACACGGTGGAGAGCTTGTAAGTAGAATAATAAATGATATAAATAGAATTCAAAGTGCAGTTTCAGGATATTTAGCAGAGATAATAAGAGAGAGTTTAACTATTGTTGCTTTAGTTGCTCTTGTAATTTATCGTTCACCTGAGCTTGCATTTTATGGACTTATTGTTTTACCTTTGGCTTTTTATCCTTTAAGTTTACTAGCAAAAAAGATGAAAAAACTATCTTTTAAATCTCAAGAGAGTAACTCCGATATTACATCAAGTCTTACAGAATCTTTTAATAATATTGAGATAATAAAAGCAAATAACACTGAAATTTTAGAGGCAAAAAAATTTAGTGTGTTTAATATGATTTTCTTTAAATACAATATGAAAGCTGTAAGAACAAACGAATTAACATCACCACTTATGGAGATTTTAGGAAGTTTAGCTTTTGGAGCTGTTATTTTGGTTGGTGGAAGCAAAGTTATTAGTGGTGAGCTAACAACTGGTGAATTCAGCTCTTTTATAGCAGCACTTTTTATGCTTTACACTCCAATAAAAAGAATATCTGGTTTATATAATAAAATGCAAGATGCACTTGCAGCAAATGAGAGAATAAACAGTATTTTTGAAAAATCTGCATCTATAAAATCTGGAGAAATAGAAAAAATAGATAGTATAAATAGTATTAAATTTGAAAATGTATCTTTAAAATATGATGATATTGAAGCTTTAAAAAATATAAATCTTGAAGCAAAAAAAGGTGAAATAGTAGCTTTAGTAGGAGATAGTGGTGGTGGAAAATCATCTTTAATAAATCTTTTGGTTAGATTTTATGACTCAAGTGTAGGAAAAATAACTTTTGACGATATAGACATAAAAGATTTATCTTTGAAAACTTTAAGAGAAAGCATTAGTATTGTAACTCAAAGAGTATATATTTTCAACGACACAATTGCAGCAAATGTATCTTATGGTGAAGAACTTGATGATTTAAAAGTTATAGAAGCTTTAAAGCAAGCCCATGCTTACGAATTTGTTTTAAATATGAAAAAAGGTATTAACACAATTTTAGATGAATTTGGAACAAATTTAAGCGGTGGTCAAAGACAAAGAATTGCTATAGCAAGAGCTTTATATAAAAATCCAAAAATATTAATTTTAGATGAAGCAACATCTGCATTAGATAATAAAAGTGAATCTTTAATAAGTCAAGTAATAGAAGAAGTTAGTAAAGATAGAATTACTTTTGTAATAGCTCACAGATTAAGCACTATAAGAAATGCTTCAAAAATTGCTGTCTTTAAAAATGGAGAAATTGTAGATATTGGAACTCAAGAAGAGCTTTTAGCAAATAGCACAGAGTACCAAAGATTGTATAATTCAGCAAATATTTGATTATTTTTTGCTAATATATTTGAATTTTTAAAAAAAGGAAACTCTTTGTTTAGTTATGAAAATCTAAAAAAAATACTATTTATGTTTGAACCTGAAAAAGCTCATAATATTGCTGAATTTGGTTTAAAACTTCTTGGAAAATGTAAGTTATTAAAAAACTATTATGAAAAAAAGAATTTTATAAGTGATGAAAGACTTCATCAAAAAATTTTTAATGTAAAATTTGAAAATCCTGTAGGTCTTGCAGCTGGATTTGATAAAAATGCAACAATGGTTAAAGCCATGAAGAGTATGGGATTTGGATTTACAGAGATTGGAACAACTACTCCTATGCCACAAGATGGAAATCCAAAACCTAGAATGTTTAGATATCCTGAATATAAATCTGTTCAAAATGCAATGGGATTCAACAATTTAGGAGCTCACGCAGTTTTAAAAAATTTGAAAAAAGTTTACCCTTTTTCTATACCTATTGGAGTAAATATTGGAAAAAATAAAACAACTCCAGAAGAGTATGCTTTAAATGACTATAAAACTTTAATAAAAAAGCTAGAATCTTATGGTGATTATATTGTAATAAATATATCAAGTCCAAATACACCAAATTTAAGAGATTTACAAAATGAGAAGTTTATAAATGAACTTTTCTCTATGGCAAAAACTCTTACAAATAAACCAATTTTATTAAAAATTGCACCTGACATGGAAGTACAAACAGCAATAGAGTTATGTAAAACTGCTATAAATAGTGGAGCAGCTGGAATTATTGCAACAAACACAACTATCGATTATAGTTTAGTTCCAAATTGTAAAGATTTTGGAGGATTAAGTGGTCAAGTCTTGAGTGAAAAATCTTCACTTTTATTTAAAGAGATTGCTCGTGAGCTTTATGGAAAAGCTATATTAATAAGCGTTGGTGGAATTTCAAATGCAAATCAAGCCTATGAAAGAATAAAAAATGGAGCTTCTTTAGTACAAGTTTATTCTAGTTTAATTTTTGAAGGACCTTCAATGGTTAGAAAAATAAATCAAGATTTACTAGAACTTTTAAAAGCTGATGGCTATGATAATATTTCTGAAGCTATTGGAGCAAATTTAAGATAATGAGAAATTTCTTAAAAATTTTTATAATTTATATTTTTATTGGAGAGTTTATGAGTGCAAATAGTTTGCCAAATTATTATACAAAAAACTTAGACAATGGATTACAAATTGTTGCAATTCCTATGGATAACAACACAAATGTAGTCTCTGTTGATGTTTTTTACAAAGTTGGAAGTAGAAATGAGGTTATGGGGAAAAGTGGAATCGCCCATATGTTAGAACATTTAAACTTCAAATCAACAAAAAATCTAAAAGCTGGAGAGTTTGATGAGATTGTAAAAGGTTTTGGAGGAGTAAACAATGCTGGTACAAGCTTTGATTACACGCACTATTATATAAAAACTTCATCAAAAAATACAGATAAATCTCTTGAGCTTTTTAGTGAACTTATGCAAAATCTAACTTTAAATGATGAAGAATTTCAACCAGAACGTGATGTTGTAGCAGAAGAGAGACGTTGGAGAACAGATAATAACCCAATGGGATATTTACAATTTAGAGTTTTTAATAATACTTTTGTGTATCACCCATATCACTGGACTCCAATTGGATTTATGGATGATATTAAAAATTGGAGTATTGAAGATATAAAAGATTTTCACTCAACATATTATCAACCAAAAAATGCAATAGTAATAGTTGCTGGAGATATAAAAAAAGATGATGTTTTTTCAATGGTTGAAAAACACTTCAAAGATATAAAAAATACAAAAGATATTCCAAGTTCTATTCACACAGTAGAACCAAAGCAAGATGGTGAAAGAAGAGCTGTTATAAATAAAGAATCAAATGTACAAATGCTTGCTATGACTTATCATATTCCAAATTTTGAACATGAAGATCAATTAGCTTTAAGTGCTTTATCTCAACTTTTAAGCAGTGGTAAAAGCTCAATTTTACAACAAGTTTTAATAGATAAAAAAAGATTAGCAAATAGTGTTTATGCTTACAATATGGAGTTAAAAGATCCTGGAGTTTTTATGTTTATGGCTGTTGCAAATGAAAATGTTGATGCTTTAAAAATAGAAAAAGAGATTTTAGATATAATATCGAAAATTCAAAAAGGTGAAATACAAGAAAAAGAGTTAGATAAGCTTAAAATAAATACAAAAGCTGATTTTATCTACTCTTTAGAAAGCTCTAGTGATGTAGCTTCTCTTTTTGGAACTTATCTAGTTCGTGACAATATAAAACCACTTTTAGAATATGAAGCAAATTTAGAGAAACTAAAAGTTGAAGATATTGTAAATGTTGCAAAAAAATATTTAGTAAAAGAGAACTCAACAACTCTCATACTAAAAGAAAATAAACAATAAAAGGAAAAAGATGGATACCATTATTGGCTCTATGACTGCTTTGATTACACCATTTAAAAATGGAAAACTTGATTTAGAAAAATATGAAACTCTTATAAAAAGACAAATTGCAAATGGTGTAGATGCTGTTTCTCCAGTAGGAACAACAGGAGAAAGTGCTACACTTTCACATAAAGAGCACAAAGAGTGTATTGAAGTAGCAGTTGCTACTTGTAAAAATACAAGAGTAAAAGTTCTTGCAGGTGCTGGTTCAAATGCAACTAGTGAAGCATGTGATATTGCAAAATTTGCTCAAGAAATTGGTGCAAATGGAATTTTATCAATAGCTCCATACTATAATAAACCAACTCAAGAAGGACTATATCAGCACTATAAAACAATAGCTCAATCAGTTGAAATCCCTTTTATGTTATATAATGTTCCAGGACGTACTGGTGTTGATTTATTACCAGAGACAGCTATTAGACTTTTTGATGATGTAAAAAATATTTATGGTATAAAAGAGGCAACTGGTTCACTTGAACGAGCTACTGCAATTATTTCACAAAGAGAAAATTTCTTTGTTTTCTCAGGTGATGATAGTGTAGATTTTGCAATGTTAGCAAGTGGTGCAAAAGGTATTATATCTGTAACTTCAAATTTAGTTCCAAATTTAAAATCAAAACTTGTAAGCTCAGTTATGAGTGGAGATTTTCAAACAGCTTTAAAAATTCATAATGATTTATTTGAATTAAACAAAGTTCTATTTTGCGAAAGCAACCCTATTCCTATAAAAGCAGCTATGTATTTAAGCGGTTTATTAGATAGCTTAGAGTTTAGATTGCCATTAACAAAACCAAGTAATGAAACTTTAGAAAAATTAGAAAAAATCTTAAAAAAATATGAGGTAGTAAAATAATGAATTGTAATATGAAAGGTAAAACTTTAGTAATTTCAGGTGGTACAAAAGGTATCGGAAAAGAGTGTGTGTATAAATTTGCAAGTAACGGTGTAAATGTTGCATTCACATACAATTCAAATGGTGAAGTAGCACAAGAAATCTGTAAAGATGTTGAATCTAAATTTGGTGTAAAATGCAAAGCTTACCCATTTAATATTTTAGAACCTGAAAAATATAGTGAACTTTTTGAAGAGATAGATAAAGATTTTGATAGAGTTGACTTTTTTATCTCAAATGCTATGATTTATGGACGTGCTGTTGTAGGTGGTTATGGTAAATTTATGAAATTAAAACCAAGAGGATTAAACAATATTTATACTGCAACTGTAAATGCTTTTGTATGTGGTTCTCAGCAAGCTGCAAAAAGAATGCAAAAAGTTGGAGGAGGAGCTATTGTATCACTTTCTTCAACTGGAAATTTAGTATATATTGAAAACTATGCGGGTCATGGTACAAATAAAGCTGCTGTAGAAGCAATGGTTAAATATGCTGCAAATGAACTTGGTGAAATGGGAATTAGAGTAAATGCAGTTTCAGGTGGTCCTATTGATACAGATGCTCTAAAAGCATTTACAAACTATGAAGAGGTAAAAGCAAAAACAGCTGAATACTCTCCATTAAATAGAATTGGTCAACCTGAAGATTTAGCACAATCTTGTTATTTCTTATGTACTTCTGATGCTTCTTGGATTACTGGACACACATTAATCGTTGATGGTGGGACAACTTTTAGATAATGTCAAAAAATCTAAATCTTCCAAATATTTTAGCTCTATTTAGAATAGCATTAGCTCCGCTAATGCTATGGTTTTTTATTAATAGAGACAATTCATTATTCTCATCTTGGCATCCATCTTGGTTTGACTATTTTGCAGGGCTTGTATTTGTAATTGCATCAGTTACTGATTTTTTTGATGGCTTTATTGCAAGAAGCTGGGATCAAATGACAAAATTAGGTGGAATTTTAGACCCTCTTGCTGATAAAATGCTAGTTCTTGCTGGATTTTTAGGTCTTATGGTTCTTGATAGAGCTAGTGCTTGGGCTGTATTTTTGATACTTTCTAGAGAATTTTTTATTACAGGTTTAAGAGTTGTTGCAGTAGCTGAAGGCAAAAATGTAGCAAGTACTATGGTTGGTAAAGTAAAAACAGTAGCCCAAATGTTTGCTATTGGATTTTTAATTATGAACTGGCCATATGCAACTACTCTTTTATGGTTTGCAGTAGCTTTAACTCTATACTCTGGTTTTGAATATACTAGAGATTACTTCAAAGCTTAAGGATTTTTTTGGGTACTATTACTTTTTTACTGGTTTTATCTTTTTTAGTATTTTTTCATGAATTAGGACACTTTTTAGCAGCAAGATTTTTTGGTGTAAAGGTTGAGAAATTTTCAATTGGATTTGGAAAAGCAATTTATAGTAAATATTGGGCAGGTACAACTTGGCAGTTTGCGCTGATTCCGCTTGGTGGATATGTACAGATGAAAGGTCAAAATGACTCAAACCCTACTTTAGTAGAAAGTGGAGATGACTCATACAATACAAAAAAACCTTGGCAAAGAATTATAATTTTATTTGCAGGTCCATTTGCAAACTTTATTTTAGCAGCTATTTTATACTTTAGTATTGCACTTATGGGTGCAAAAACTTTGGCTCCAGTTATTGGAAATATTAGCTCAAACTCTGTTGCAGCAGTTGCTGGATTACAAACTAATGATGAGATTATAAGAATAAATAACATAGATATAAAATCTTGGGATGAAATAGGTAAAGTTATCACAAGCTCAGAAGGTTCTTTACAGTTTTATGTAAAAAGAGATAATCAAATTATCCTAAAAACAATTAATCCTGTAATTAGTGATAGTCAAAATATGTTTAATGAAAATATTAAAAAAAGAATGATAGGAATAGCACCAAAAGGCGAAGTAGTAACTTTAGAATTAAGTTTTTTTGACTCTTTAACTTATGCTTATGAAAAAACAATTTTTGCTTCAACTATGATTTTTCAAGGTGTTCAAAAACTAATTTCTGGAGTAATTCCTAGCAGTGAGATTGGTGGAGTTATTACTATTGGAAAAGTTATAAGCGATGCTAGTGAAAGTTCTTTAATAGCACTTTTAACAATTACAGCTTTAATATCTGTAAATTTAGGAGTTTTAAATCTTCTTCCAATTCCAGCACTTGATGGTGGACATATTATGTTTAATCTATACGAAATGATTATGAGAAAAAAACCTAGTGATCAAGTTTTTATGTTTCTTACAATAATGGGATGGTTAATTTTAGGAAGCTTGATGCTACTTGGAATTTACAACGATATTAATAGAATATTTTTAAATAACTAATACAATTAATTACAATCAACTACAAAGCCCTATTTTAAGGGTTTTGTTACTTTCAAAAAAGATATATTAATCTATATTAAAATACAATTACTCACAATTATCCCTACTTTTTTTTGATTTTTTATAAAAAAGTAGGGATTTAACTAAAAGGCGTAATCATGGTTATTTTAGAAGAAAAAACAGTACCATTTAAAATTAAATTATAAGCTGGTGATAAAAGAGCTCAAGGGATGTATATCCTTTTAAAACCAAGTGAAAAAAAATATACAGCAAAAGGTGTAACAGCTACACCCAATAGAAATTATAAAATTGAAATAGCAATTGAAGCTATTTATAAAAATAAAAGATGTAGAGGTAAGAAAGTTTTTAATATTACGAAAGGAACATCTATTATAAGAGCTGTTGAAAGTATGATTTCAAAACGAAATGAAATGATTTCAATATTAAAAGAAAAAGGTACTTTAAAAACAGAAAATATAAAATTACCTAAAGTAGATCCAAAAGATAGAAGTTTTGAAAATGTGTATCAAGCTTGGATAAATGTTAAAAAGATAGATAAAAGAGCTAACACAATAAAAGTTTATGAAGTTTGTTATAAAAACTATTTATCAAATGCTTTTAACAAAATGATTATCGATGATATAACAGAAACTCATATCCAAAATTTAATAAATGAAGCTATAGAAAAAAAGAAAAAGCCTACAACCATAAAAACAATCAAACTTGTAATGCAACCTCTTCTTGAAGTTAATGATGTAATGCTAAATTGGAAAAAAATTGTATTTCCCAAACATACAAGTGAAAGGAAATTTAAAGGAAGTGATGAAGAAGCAATGAAAATTGCAAAAGCTTTACTAACATATGACCATCCAATTATAAGGGGAATATTTGCATTTTTACTTACAGGAAGAAGAGTAAATGAAGTTTTACAATTAAAACATGAACATGTAAATTATAAAAATAATACATTTGTAATACCTGCTGAAAACTCTAAAAATAAAAAAGAACATACTTTTAAACTTTTACCTATTTTACAAAAGGCAATTCAAGAACAAAAAACAACAACTGGAAGAATTTTTGATATGGGTAGAGATAATACAATTTATCATTTTAAAAAGTGTATGAGAAGTATTGATATACATAATATGGTTATGCATGATTTAAGAAGTATGGTAGGAGTAGTTTCACTAAGAAATGGTGCAGATATATTTTCTGTTTCAAAAATGTTGTCACACTCAAATTTGAGTACCACTCAACGTTCTTATCTGACAGATGGTTCTGAATTAGCACTAGGAGCTCAAAGTACTATTGAAATGTTGATAAACTCTAATGAAAATATAATTGATGTAGAAATTGAAGATAATAAGTTTTTAGCTATAAAAAAACTTTATCCTAATGCAACAGATGAACAAATTAAAAAAGCAATAAATATATTAGAAATTCATAAAATTAAATAGTATTACTAAAGATGATACGATTAAGAGGTAGTGTTCAAAATTCTGTGTCAGCATTAGATAATTCCTAAAATTCTATCATAAATTTAAACTATCATCAAGCCGTCCTTCAAAGTGGATGGCTAGTTGAGACAGAGTTAAGCTCCAATTTCTTATTGGCATTGTCCATTTTTCTTGAGCATTTTTTATACCCATAAATAGTAGTTTTAGTAAGCTATCATCATTTGGAAAAGCCCCCTTAGTCTTAGTTAAAGTTCTAAATTGTCTATGAACAGATTCAATAATATTTGTTGTATAAATTACTCTTCTTATATCTTCTGGATATTGGAAATAAACTGTTAAAT
>Ga0265294_10004891_pt1 | contig 16501 bp, 14 predicted proteins | sample MunlanPumphouse3_FD_192504 | JGI IMG/M metagenome (GOLD analysis project Ga0265294, IMG submission 192504) | Groundwater microbial communities from a municipal landfill in Southern Ontario, Canada - Pumphouse #3 | ecosystem: Environmental > Aquatic > Deep subsurface > Groundwater | place...
TAATTGCAACAACGTCATACTGTTCGTTATCTCTAAAGAAAGTGTTAAAGTTGTGGAAATCTCTTCCAGCTGCACCCATAATAATTACCTTTTGTCTCATATTACACTCCTTTGACTAAATTTAATAAATCTAATTTAACTAACAATATTTTAGTTGTCAAGAAAAAGCGTAAAAGTCAATAGGATAATTAAATGGTGAATTGCGAAAACAGAGTAAAAGACGGTTACGAAGGGAGGTTTTTAGATGATTGTAAAGTTGTAATCAATTATGTAAAAAAAGACATTAATTAAGTAATAACCACTAAATTTCAAGACTAACCGGTTTTTTTCTGTGAAGATTTGGAGAAACAATATGGAGTTGATGATAATTTTTATTGAAATAGTCGCTATTTAAAGGTTTTTTTTGTGGAAAAAAAACTACAAATAAGAAACAGGAAGATCTAGATGATCTTCCTGTAATCTATTGCAATACAATAGGTATTGTTATTTTTCTGAATTTTCTTTTTCTTCAGTAGTTTCGGTTTCTTCAGCAACTGGAGTTTCAGGAGTTTCTTCAACTACAGGAGCTGTTTCTTCAACAGCTGGAGTTTCAGGAGTTTCTTCAGCTACTGGAGCTGTTTCTTCAACAGCTGGAGTTTCAGGAGTTTCTTCAGCTACTGGAGTTGTTTCTTCAACAGCTGGAGTTTCAGGAGTTTCTTCAGCTACTGGAGTTGTTTCTTCAACAGCTGGAGTTTCAGGAGCTTCTTCAGCTACTGGAGCAGGTGTTTCTTCAACAGCTTGAGTTTTTGCAGCTGCTTCAGCTTTTTTAGCTTCAGCTTTTTTAGCTTCAGCTAGTTCTAGAGCTCTTTTAGCTTCTTTTTTAGCTTCAGCTTTAGCCTTTTTAGCTTCTTTCTTTTTCATAATCTCTACGTGTTGAGCTTTATGGAAGTCAACATAGGTGAGTAAGCTTTCTTGATCTCTTGAGAAGAAGAATGCTTTAACAGAGAGAATTAATCTTCTATTATCCATGTCAAGTTCAATCACTTTTAAAGGTATTTCTTCACCCACAACAAAATATTCATCAGGAGTATCTAGTTTTGGGATAGCAAGATGAGATACAGGGACAAAGCCTTCGACGATATCGCCATCGGAGTTGATGTCCACAAGTATACCTTTAGGAATGAGTTTTGATATTTTTCCGATTAATTCGGTATTAAGAGGAAGTTTCTCATTAAGTGATTGCCATGGGTCAACATGGAGTTGTTTAATACCGAGAGCAACTCTATGAAGAGTTTTATCAATTGATAGAACCACTGCTTCGATTTCTTGATTCTTTTTATAAATATCTTTAGGATGATAGATTCTTTTAGTCCAAGAAATATCTGAAACATGAACTAATCCATCAATTCCGTCTTCAACTTCAACGAATAAACCGAAATCAGTTAGACTCTTAATTTTTCTTTTAAGAATAGTTCCTTCTGGGTATTTCATATCAATTGCAACCCAAGGGTTTGGTTCCATTTGTTTTAGGCCTAAGGCAATTCTTTTTCTTTCTTTATCTACAGAAAGAACAATAGCTTCCACAGTTTCATCTAACTTAAGAATTTGGTTAGGATGAGTTACTTTCTTTGTCCAGGACATTTCTGTAATATGGATTAGACCTTCAACACCTGGTTCTAATTCTACAAAAGCACCGTAAGGAGTTAAGTTTACTACTTTTCCTTTTGCTTTTGTTCCTTCTTCATATTTGGTTTCAATATTTTCCCATGGTTGAGGGACTAATTGTTTAAGGCCTAATGATACTTTCTCACTTTCTGGTTCGTAAGCAGTAACTTTTACTTTAAGTTTGTCTCCAATGTTGAGAATATCTGATGGGTGATTAATTTTTCCCCAAGACATATCTGTAATATGTAATAATCCGTCAATTCCGCCTAAGTCAATAAAAGCACCGTAGTTGGTAATATTTTTAACTTCACCTTCGAGTTCTGCACCAACTTCAATTTTCTCACGTAGGTATTCTCTTTTTTCTGAGAGCTCTTCTTCTAAGACATCTTTACGAGAAACAATAATGTTTTTTCTGTCTCCATCCAACTTAATAATTTTAACGTTTGCTGTTTTACCAATGAATTGGTCTAAGTTTGGAATTGGTTTTAGAGCTATCTGAGAACCTGGTAAAAAGGCTTCTAATCCGAATACTTCAACAATCATTCCGCCTTTTACTCGGCGTCTAAAGATTCCTTCAATAACTTCTTCTTTTTCAAATGAAGCTTGAAGTTTTTGAATATTCTCTTGGAAATCTGCCTGTTTTTTAGAAAGTTTTACTTTTCCTTCTCCATCCTCAACTTTAACAATATAGACTTTAATATCGGTACCAACTTCAGGTGAGCCTGAATATGTAAACTCACTGATTGGTATCGAACCTTCTGATTTGTAGCCAATATCTACTAAGATTTCACGATCATTTACACTAACGACTTTTCCGGTAACTATTTGACCTGATTCGTAATTAGAGAATGAATCGTCGTACATCTTTAGCATATCTTCATTGCTAATTTCATTCACTTTCGACATTTCGTGCTTTTCTTCAGCACTGTTTTCTACTGCAGTATCTGCAGGGACCTGAGTTTTGACTTCTTTTTCGGTAGAACTCATCGGGTTTCCTCCTTAAACACAGGAATTTCATTAATAGAATTAACTACTAACCCACTCCCGTTTATATTAATAATTTCATTATAAACATCAATAATTAAATCATCCGGAGTTGATGCTCCGGCACTGATCCCAATTTTATTTTTACTAGTGAACCACTCTCTTTGCAACTCTTTTTTAGTTTCAATATGGTGAGTTTCCACAAGTTTTTGTGATATTTTGGCTAACATTTTAGTATTAGAGCTCATCTTCCCGCCTATCACAATCATAAGGTCACTTACTTGGGCTAAATGCCTAGTAGAATCTTGTCTTATAGTGGTAGCACTACAAATAGTATTAACAATACGTAACTCAAAAGTTGTGTCAAGTAATTTTTTTACTAATTTTTTAAATATTTCATATGGTTGAGTTGTTTGTGAGATCAAAGCAACCTTTTTTTCCTTTAAATTAACGATTTCTTCTGGATTCTCAACAACTAAAAATTTTCCTGATAAATATGAAATAAGAGCTAAAACTTCTGGATGTTCTTTATTACCTAAGACCACAATAAAATAACCTTCTGCAGATAATTTCTCTCCCATTGATTGTAATTTTTGCACATAGGGGCAGGTTGCATCAATAACCTCAATATTCTTATGGTATAAAAATGCTTTAGTCTCTTTAGCAATTCCATGCGATCTAATTATGGCGGGAGTGTTTTCAATTTCTTCAGTGTTATCAATGGAAAATACTCCAATATCTTCAAGTCTTTTGACAACTTGAGGATTATGGATAATTGGTCCAATGGTTACTAATCTTTCTTGCCTTTTTTCGGCTTCATCACGTGCTATTTTAATTGCACGTTTAACTCCAAAACAGAATCCTGAATTTTTAGCTAATCTAATTTCCATTTTTCAACCCATATATAATTTCTAAAATATTTTTTGAGAGTGCTCTGTAATTTTCCTTATTAGTTTCCAAGTCTTGGTAATAAGTTTTATCAAGAGGTTTACCGATATACATTTTAAGTCTTTTAATTCTGAATAAACATTGCAAAAGATGGTTACTATTTTCTAAGTAGATTGGTAAGATGTTAGCTTTGGTATTCATAGCTAACATTCCGATACCGGGTTTAGCTGTAAAAGACTTGCGTGATCCTTCTGGGAAGATAACTATTGTTTCGTCATTGTTTAGTATTTCATTAATCCTTGTTAGGGCACGTTTGTCAACAGCTCCTCTTTTCACTGGAGTTGCATTAAATTTTGATATAAGCCAACCGAAAGGTTTAAACTTAAATAATTCCTCTTTAGCTAAGAAGTGAATAGTAACTGGTATAACGCTTCCAATAATAGGAGGATCAAAGTTGGACATATGGTTAGAGCCAATAATACATCTTTGAGAAAACACATTACCATAATTTGCTTCGCCAATGATTTTCAAGCCGAATACAAACCTGAAAATCCATTTAACGCTTTTAGAAACTACTTTATAATAAGTCTTCACTTTTTCTTCCTAATTATGTTTAGAATTTTGTCTACTTGTTCTTGAATAGATAAAGATGTTGAGTCAATAATTATTGCATCATTAGCTTTTTTCAAAGGAGCTATATCTCGATGGCTATCGTTATAATCTCTTTGAGCAAGCTCGGTCTTTACCTCTTCAAAGGTTTTTTCTGAACCTTTAGCTTTTTCTTCAAAGTATCTTCTTTGAGCTCTTGTATCAAGGTCTGCGACCATAAAGAATTTAAAGTCGGCATCAGGAAAAACCACTGTGCCAATATCTCTACCATCCATCACAATACCCTTGTCTTTGCCTAGTTTACGCTGGAGAGCTGTCATTCCTTTTCGGACAAGACTTATTGCTGAAATATCAGAAGCCATTTTACCCACTTGGGGTTCTCTAATAGCATCTGATACATCTTGCCCATCTAACAAAACAATATTATTAGGTAAGGAGTATTTAATTTCCACTTTAATCTCTTGCATCATCTTGGCCAAAGCAGGAGTATTATCCAATGAGATTTTCTTGCGAAAGGCTTGTAGTCCGCAAGCTCTGTACATAGCCCCAGTATCTAAATAAACATACTCTAATCTCTTAGCTAACTCTTTAGCTGTAGTACTTTTACCAGATGATGCCGGACCATCAATTGCTATTATAAGTTTATCATCTTTCAAATTTTTTTCCATATTAACCTACTTTCAAAAATTTAAAAAATGAGTCAAATGATTTTTTGTAAATAGAGAAATAAGAATGGAGCATGGATAATTATGCTATTGTTAGGCGGTGAAGATTAAAAAGATTTTGGTTAGAATAATAGGCAACTTGGAGTTAATTCCAATTCCAAATGTTGATTGCATTTTTTGGGCTACTTTATTGTTTCTTTATTTGGCCTTTATTGATAGTTTGCTTAATGAAGCCTCAATGAATGCCCAATAAATGCCCAATAGACAAGAGCTCTACCTGAGAAATTTGATACAACTTTTTAATCAGGGGAGCCCCAGTCTTTGTGCTAAATCAATTAGTAGGAGTTAGTTTTTCAACCCGATATCTACCTAGATTGCTTTATTATTCTTGCTAAGCAAGAAAGTTATTCTGAAATCCTTGTTCTGGCAACTCTGAAGCCTATGTCATAAGCTGTTTCAGAAGCGTATTGCTTAATCCTTTTCCAAATATTTGGTAATGAGGTGTGACACCAAGCTCCTCCCATAAAGTAGTACCAAGTATTATTAGGATTAGGTGTAGTCCACTCATGTACATTACCAGACATATCATACAGGCCAAGTTCATTTGGTAATTTGGTACCAACAGGTTTTGTGCCATCTGGACCATTATGATTATACCAAGCATAGTTTTCTAACTCATTAATATCATTTGTGCCTGCCCAGCGATAGCCATCGGGGTAGCTTTCTGCATTATAGGAGTTAAAGGCTGTGAGATTACCACCTTTAGCTGCATAAGTCCACTCAAGCTCTGTAGGTAATCGATAGCCATTCGCAGTGAGATCACATTCCCAGGTCGAAGTGTCGTAGCATGGAGTTAACCCTTCAGCAATACTTCTGGCATTGCAGTAGTTGACTGCATCATACCATGATACCATTTCGACTGGTTTATTGTCTCCAGAGAAATTACTTGGGTTGGTTCCCATAATAGCTTGATACTCAGCTTGTGTAACTTCATGTTCCCCTATATAAAATGAGCTTACAGTGCCTCTATCAAAAGTTCCACTTTCAACGAAAACTAAGTCTTCTGTAGTGCCAGTAACATTTATAGCATATACTTCAGAAACAATGTTTGAGGGAGTACAGGCTGCTTTAAAAGCTTTAGCTTTAATAGTGGCTGATTCAGATAGTTCAATAGAAGCTGTATAGAGAGTAGATGATTCTGTAGGGTCTGATCCATCATTAGTGTAGTAGATCGAGGCACCATCAGTAATACAAGTTATAGTTATTGTTTGAGCTGTATCATAAGTTCCACCAGTAGGGTTGATTACCGGATCTGCCACTACTTGAGGAATTAATGCATCAATATTACTTCGGACAAGACGGAAACCTACATTGTCCCAGGCACTATCTTGTAATGCACTGTTACGAAAGGCTACTAGCCAAAAATCAGTGGTTTCTGCTTTATCTGTATAGCTACCTCCTCGATTAATACGTTTTCTATCATCAGGAGGGCTGGTAGGGCCTGTTGGGTCAGTTTGTGTTTCATTTGAATAAGCTGCAGCCCAGTCATAGCACCACTCCCAAACATTACCAGACATATCATAAAGGCCTAAGCTGTTAGGTGCTTTTTCACAAACAATGTGAGAGATATCTCCTGAATTATCCCAATGCCAAGCAACATCATCTAGAATATCGGAACCGGAATAATGATAATCAGAGTCATTGTTGGCTCCTCTGGCTGCATATTCCCACTCAGCTTCAGTAGGTAGGCGATAACCATTAGCAGAGAAATCACAAGACAAATCTGAAAGATCATAACATGGGGTTAATCCTTCTTGAATACTTCTGGTGTTACAATAACTAACAGCCATAAGCCAAGAAACATTTTCAACTGGCTTGTTTTTCCCATTTTCTAAGTGTTTACTAGGATTAGTTCCCATCACTGCTTCATATTCAGCTTGAGTTACTTCATATTTGCTTATGTAAAAAGAAGATAAGGTTACTTGGTGAGTTGTTGGTAAGTCCATGTTTGAATTAAAATTACTACTACCAAGATCCCAGGTATTTCCCATAGTGAAGGTTCCTCCAGGAACCTTTACAAAAGATTCAAATTGTTCTAAATATTCTGGGTGGTCAGGATCCAAGCTAACAACGGGATTATCTCTAGCAATGATTTTTACTTTATATGTCCCAACTGACATGTCATCTTCGCTGGGTTTCCAAATAATCTGATTATTCCCTGGCATTACAGCGTTACCCACATCACCAGAAACACTTGTGGTTGGGAAATGGTTATAGTTAACACCAGCATCAGGTGAGACTAAGAGGATAACTTGACATTGGTTATCAGCAGTAAGAGTATAATTGATTGATACTTGATTTGTTTCTGGAGTTACCAGTATGTTTGAGACAATAGGAGCTGCTGAAAAGAGATAACTGATTGTTAGGATGACTAAAGCGCTTATATAATACCTTTTCATAATCTTCTCCTTATTTGTTTAGCAACATTTTTCTTGTTTTAGTAAAAGATGATGTTTTAAGACGAACGAAATAGATTCCAGAAGCTACTTGTTTGCCTTGGGAATCTGTTCCAGACCAGACAAGGCTATGTTTTGTATTAACAGTTTGAACATAACCAGAGTATAGCTTTTTAATCAACTGTCCTTTAATATTGTAAATATCAATGGTTACATTACTGGGTTGATCTATAGAATAAGAGATTGTAGTGGAAGGATTAAAAGGATTTGGGTAATTTGAATAGAGTCCATCACCTAAGACAAGTTCTTCAATCTCATTATTCTCATCAGGTTTTTCAATCACAGCACTGACCGGTCCGAAGAAATCAACAGTATTATTTTCTAAATACTGTAACCAGTAATAGTATGTTACTTGTTCTTGGACTTCATCATCAGCAAAGCTATAATTATGTGATAATTGACTATTAGAAGCTGGAATTATTGTAGATGTTACTTTAATTGCCTCAGTTAAACAGTTCGCCTCGGCTCTATAAATGTGATAGCCGATTAAATTTGACTCACTTTCTGTTGTCCAATTGATTAATATAGTATTGTTAATTTTAGGGGCAGCTAAGAATGAAGTGAGTGTTACAGGTAAAGTTTCGTCACTAATTTCGAAAGCAGGAGATTCCGCAAATCCTGTTAACGAAAACAGTATCTCAATATTGAGTAACAAAAATAATATAAAGATAAGATATTTTTTCATTTACTCCTCCTACAGTAAATTTTTACAATAGTATAAAGACAAATATTTTTTGTCAATAAATATCTTGCTAAATAATTATTTTTTTAAAAAAATATATTTAAAAAACCTTTAACATCTGTTTTTTTCGTTAGCATTTTCTACAATCGTCTTCCCACAGATAGAATATTGAACCTATTTGCTAAATTTTGAGTTAAAATAAACTTTATCTACTTCGTTAATCGTTTAGGAAGTAAATTTAAGAATTTAGGATACATATCAAATAAAACACTTGCCAAATTTTGACAAAAATATATTATGAGAAAAAATAATATAAAGATAGATAGGGACAAATGTTTAAAGAAAAGCTAAATAGAAATTTTATCGTCAAATTCAACAATTTTATTGTTGAAAACAGGCTTATTGAGAAGCGGAGTAAGATATTAGTAGGTTTTTCTGGTGGTCCTGATTCAACAGCTTTGTTATTAGCACTATTAAAGATTAAGGATAGTTTAGATTTATCATTATTAGTTGTTCACGTCAATTATAATTTAAGAGGAGAAGATTCTCAAGCTGATGAAGATTTTGTTCGAGAATTTTGTTTTTCTCATAATCTTTATTTAGTGATCAAGAATGTTAAACTTAATTCTGATTCAAATTTTGAAGCTTCTGCTAGGGATATCCGCATGAACTATTTTTACTCCCTGTTAAAAGATTATAAATTAGATGCTATTGCCTTAGGTCATAATCAAAGTGATAATGCAGAGACAGTTATGATGAATTTAATCAGAGGATCAGGGATTACAGGATTAAGAGGGATTTTGCCTAAATCAGATAAAATTATTCATCCCCTTCTAAGTTTTACTCGTGATGAGATTTGTTCTTTTCTTCGAGAGGAATGTGTTTCTTGGAGAGAAGATAAAAGCAATAATGAGTCTACTTTTACTCGTAACAAGATTCGTAACCAACTATTCCCTTGGATAAGTGAAAATATTAATCCTTCGATTATTGAGAAATTAGTTTCACTATCTTCGTTAATGGTAGAGACAGAAGATTTTATTGAAGAGTATTTGGATAGAACAATGAAACGTTATATAGTAAAGCATACTGAAGATAGAATTGTGTTATCTTTAAAAATGATATTTAATTCAAAGAAGGTCATTCGTTATTATATATTCAAAAAGTGTTTGTTGCAGTTAACAGGCATTGATACTGATGTGTATCAAAATAACATAAATGAAATAGAAAATATACTCACTTCGGAAGGTTCAAAAATTATTAACTTTCCTAATAAGATCTTTGTATTAAAAGAGTATGATAATTTGATTTTTACCACAAAAAACCCTGTTCTTAGCAAGAATAAACTTCCTGATGATAAGATATTGGACTCAATTAGGCCACGTTTAAGATTTGGTAGTTATAGACTCAAAATGAAAAAGATAAAAAAGATGCCTTCAGAAAAAGTACTTACTAATAATAAAAACGTGGTATTTCTTGATTATGACAAAATAAATTTTCCTCTAACAATCAGAATTAGGGATAATGGAGATAGATTTATACCCTTTGGATTATCAGGATTCAAGAAGTTAAAAGATTTTTTTATTGACGAAAAAGTGTCAAAATTCGATAGAGATAAGATACCAATTTTTACAGATTCAGATAAAATAATCTGGGTTGGGGGAATGAGAATTGATAATAGAGTTGCTATTAATAACGAAACAGTAAATATTTTAAAGATTGAATTAGAAAAAATAAGTAATAAGAAAAAGCGTTCCGCTGAACGAAAAAACAAAGGATAGATTTATGATACAAGATATATCTGCAATAATGTTTGATGAAAGACAAATTCATGCTAGGATCAAAGAATTAGGTGAACAAATATCTAAAGATTACTGTGGGAAATACCCTGTTCTATTGTGCATCTTAAAGGGTGCTTCAATGTTCATGGCAGATTTAATGCGTGCTATCACAATTCCAGTAGAGATTGATTTTATGGCTATATCAAGTTATGGTGATTCTAGGAAATCATCTGGTGTAGTTCAGATAAAGAAAGATGTTGAAGTACATCTTCAAGATAGACCCGTGATTATTGTGGAAGATATTGTAGATACAGGTCTTTCGCTTCAATATATTAAGGAATATATAGGCAAGCATAACCCAGAAAGCTTGGCAACATGTGTGTTATTAGATAAGCCAAGTGGACATAAGATTGATATACCTGTGGAGTATGTTGGATTCGAAGTTGCTAATGAATTTGTAGTAGGTTATGGCTTAGATTATGCTCAAAAATATCGTAATCTTCCATTTATTGGCATTCTTAAGGAGGGCGTTTATTCATGAACAATGAAGAAAAGAACAAGCAAAAAGATATAAATAACAAAAATCCTGGGGATTTTAAAAAAGATAAAATTCCAAATCCTTTAAAAAAGCCATCTAGTAATAAATTCTCATTTATTATAGTGATCATTTTAGGAGCTATTCTTATTTATGCTCTTTTTCAAGACACTAATAAACAGAAAGAAGTAGATAATAAAGAATTTATGGAGGCTTTAGACAATAAAGCCATTTCAAACGTTGTGATAGAGGGAGATGTCTTAAACTATGAAATTGGAGATCAATCCTATTTTACTCGGTGGTCTCAATATGATCCTGATTTTAAAAAAGAACTGATTGAGAAAACTAATGGAAAAGTGAGTGAGAAAGTTCCTTCAAAGTGGGAAACTATTCTTATATCATGGCTACCATTTTTATTAATGATTCTCTTTTTCTGGTTCTTTATGATTAGGAATGTCAATAAGGGACAAAACTCAGCATTCTCCTTTGGTAAAAGTAAAGCTAAACGTTTCGATGGCACAAAAACTAAAGTAAAATTCGATGATGTTGCTGGTGTAGATGAAGCTAAAGAAGAATTAACCGAGATTGTTGAATACCTTAAAAGCCCAAAAAAGTTCGAGATGTTAGGTGGGAAAATCCCTAAAGGTGTCCTCTTAGTTGGTCGACCAGGAACAGGTAAAACTCTATTAGCTAAAGCTGTAGCTGGCGAAGCTAATGTACCATTCTTTAGTGTAAGTGGTTCTGATTTTGTGGAAATGTTTGTTGGTGTTGGTGCTTCTCGTGTCCGTGACCTCTTTGCGCAAGCAAAGAAAAATGCACCAGCGATAGCTTTTATTGACGAATTAGATGCAGTAGGAAGACATAGAGGCTCAGGTCTAGGCGGGGGACATGACGAACGAGAACAAACACTAAATCAACTTCTTGTGGAAATGGATGGTTTTGAAATGAATGAGTCTGTTATCATTATTGCTGCAACAAACCGTCCGGATGTTCTTGATCCTGCATTGTTAAGACCAGGAAGATTCGATAGACAAGTTATTGTTGATTTGCCAGATATTAATGGTAGGACTAAGATTCTTCAAGTTCATTCTAGAAAAGTTCCACTTTCACCAGAAGTTAACCTAAAAATAATTGCTAGAGCTACTCCAGGATTTAGCGGAGCAGAGTTGGCTAATTTAGTTAATGAATCTGCCTTGATTGCAGCTCGTAGTAATAAGAAATTTATTGAAATGGATGATTTTGAAGAGGCTAAAGATAAACTTACCTTAGGTAAGCAGAAGAAGAGTAAGGTAGTATCAGAAGAAGAGAGAAAGATAACCTCTTATCATGAAATTGGACATGTTGTTTGTGCTCTATTCGAAAAGCATGGTTCACCAGCTCATAAGGTTTCGATTATACCTAGAGGTATGACTGGAGGAGCTACTCACTTTCTAGGTGAAGAGAGATCTAACTATTCTAAGTCTTTCTTGAAATCTATGTTAGTTCATCTTCTAGGTGGTAGAGCAGCAGAGGATATAGTATTTAACGAAATTACAACCGGAGCTTCAAATGATATAGATAGATCTACAGATATCGTTAAACAGATGGTCTGTAACTGGGGTATGAGCGATAGAATAGGTCCACTTGCAGTAATGAAAAAAGAGCAGGAGGTTTTCTTAGGTAAACAGATAGGCCAGAAAGAGTTTCATAGTGAAGAGGTGGCCAAAATAGTTGATTTAGAAATTCATACTTTTATTGACGAAGCTTATAAGCGTGCTAAAGAAATTATCAGTACTCATCGTAAATTAGTTGATGCTCTAGCTGAAGAGCTCTTGGATAAAGAGACACTCAGCTCTGAAGAGATTTTTGCGATTGTTGATAATTTTGTTAGCGGTGATGAATTAAAGTTTGTAAAAGAGAAATATAAGAAAGCAAAACAGCTAAGCTTTGAATTTACTGGTAATGAGGAAGATAAACCCGCTTCAGAACAACAAGAAAAGGTTCAGGAAGTGAAGAAAGAAGAAGAAAAAAATAAACAATAAATAGCCTTGTAATCTAATTGTGGGTAGGCTTTTAACTTACCCATAACTATGATTATATAAATAAAAGAAGAGGAAGAATGGAACAGTTTCATGGAACCACTATATTAGGTATGTTAAGAGATGGAAATCTTGTGATTGGTGGAGATGGACAGGTTACTTTGGGTAATACAGTAATTAAAGATACTGCTCGGAAAATCAGGTATCTTTACAACGGAGAAGTAATCGCTGGCTTTGCTGGTGCAACAGCAGATGCATTTACTTTGTTTGAACGTTTTGATGGTAAATTAAAGGAGTCTAAGGGTAATCTTCGTAAAGCTGCAGTAGAATTGGCTAAAGACTGGAGATCTGATAGAATATTAAGAAAATTAGAGGCTATGATTATTGCAGGTTCTAAAGATGCTCTTCTCATTATTACTGGGGTTGGAGATGTTCTAGAGCCAAATAATGGTATTTGTGCGATTGGTTCAGGTGGAAATTATGCCTTAGCTTCAGCCAGAGCATTAGCAGAGAATAGCAAATTGTCTAACCGCCAAGTAGTAGAAAAATCCTTGCATATAGCTGCAGATATATGTATTTATACAAACCATAATTTAGTAGTAGAAGAATTAAAATAAATTGAGATTTTAAGAAAAGAGACCTGTTCAGGGAACTCTTAAATCCCCAAGTTGATAATACCATAACAATGTCTTGTTCTGTGCATTAGCTGAGAACGGATAAAAAGAAATAATGATTAAACGGTCATATTAATTAGAACTATACAGGATAAAAAATATGTTAGATCACAGTGAATTAACACCAAAAAGAATTGTTAAAGAGTTAGATAAATATATTATTGGTCAAGATGAAGCAAAAAAAGCTGTAGCTATAGCTTTAAGAAATCGTTGGAGAAGACAGAAGGTTGAGCCCGTACTTCAAAATGAAATAGTGCCTAACAACATAATCATGATAGGCCCTACTGGTGTAGGTAAAACAGAGATTGCAAGACGTTTATCTAAACTTGCAAATGCTCCCTTTATCAAAGTGGAAGCTTCCAAATTTACTGAGGTTGGTTATGTAGGAAGAGATGTTGAGTCTATGGTTAGAGAACTTTTGTCTTTAGCTATAAACCAAGTAAATGTCCAGATGTTGGAAGAAGTTCAAACTGATGCTAAGTTAAAAGCACGTGAACTTGTTCTTGATAAGTTGATTAGCCCTGTTAGTAAAAAAGAGTTTGATGAGTCAGAAGAAGATTATCAACAAAGGATTGAAAGATATAATCGGTCTCGAGCTAAGATGGAATCAATGCTTGATGAAGGGAAGTTAGACCAACGAAAGATAGAATTAGAAGTAAAGGATATGCCCAAAAAGCCGCAAATTGAAATTTTTTCCAATACTGGAATGGATTTGATTGATATGGATCTTCAAGACATGCTGGGAAACCTGATGAATAAAGGTGGCAAACGGAAAAAGAAATCATTCTACGTTAAAGAGGCACTGAACTACTTCCAAGATATTGAAGCTCAGAAATTAGTAAAAAAAGAGCAAGTGATTGAAAAAGCTAAAGATTTAGTAGAAAACCATGGCATTATCTTTATTGATGAAATAGATAAAATAGCTTCAACAGATAAAAAATCTTCTGCAGATGTTTCACGCTCTGGAGTTCAAAGAGATTTGTTACCTATTGTTGAGGGCTCAAACGTGCCTACTAAACATGGGATAATTAAAACAGATCATATCTTGTTTATCGCAGCTGGTGCCTTTCACGTTTCTAAACCATCTGACTTAATTCCTGAACTTCAAGGAAGATTCCCGATTAGAGTAGAGTTAAACAGCTTAACTGCTGCTGATTTTGAAAAGATTCTTACTTGCCCTGAAAATTCTCTTTCTAAACAATATATCGCTCTGTTTAAAGCAGAAAAAGTCAAACTTTCTTTTACTAAACAAGCTATTAAACAAATAGCTTACTATGCCTATAAAGCTAATGAAAAAATGGAAGATATAGGAGCAAGAAGACTACATACTATTCTTAATAAATTGATGGAAACTTATCTTTTTGAAATGCCTACCAGTAAATATAAATCAGTTAAGATAGAAGAAGATTTTGTAAATTCTGTAATCAGTAATGTGGTTGAAAATGAAGACCTCTCTCGCTATATTCTATAGTCACTTTTCATTGAAAAGGTGGTTTCCCTATGAAAACTACCTTCAACTATGCGTGGTATCGAAGATAGCAGGAAGAGCTTATTTCTCTTTAGCTCAGGGACAAATATGTTAAGAAAAATAATCTTGCCTTTGATTGTTTTAACCCTGTGTGCACCTTTAGTATCCTACGAAACAGGGAAAACTCCAACAAAGGCTGCACTCTATTCTTTCCTTCTACCTGGTGGAGGACAATACTATAATGAGTCCTATTGGAAAACTCTCTTATGGGGAGGTTCTGAGTGTGGGTTTATAGCTCTAACTTCTTATCATCACAGCAAATTTAATGAATATAAAGATAAAAGAGCGAATGCAGTAGATCAAACAGAATGGAAAAAATGGAATCGGAAAGCTGGTGACCAATTACATAAACGTAATAATGGTTTTTGGTGGTTGGGAAGTACCTTAATCCTCTCGATGATGGATGCTTATGTTGATGCATCCTTGTTTAATTATGATGAGGAAGAACAAAAACTTGATTTAAAGTTTAGTGGTTCTTACCTAGGAGTTGAATACAGATTTTGATAAAATAGATGCTTCTCGATTATAAATTGCAGGTAGCTACTTACAACCTGAAAAGTTCACCTTTTTGCAGACTACTATAGTTTTCCCCTGCTCAGCTCTGAAATGCTTCCAAAGCCATCACCCTCAATACTCTGGATTTATCAATAATCGATAGCTCAAAACTGTTTTAGTATAGGTGATTAAATCAAAAAATAGACTTCTATCTATATATATATGAAAGGTGTTGAAAATTGCAAGTCTCTGTCCTGAAATGAAACACTCCACTAGAAATATGACACCTTTCCTCTGGAGGAGAATTGACTCGAATGATAATCTTGAATGATTCCAGATGATGAAAACTCAAGAACAATAAATTTGAGTTTTTTATTGACACAATATGCACCTCTTACAAAATTACACAAAATATTAAAAAATAAATTGATTATATTCAATAAATGAAGGAGATAGTAATGAAAAGAACATTTCAACCTCATAACAGGAAAAGAAGAAACAAACATGGTTTCCGTCTTAGAATGAGTACAGCGAATGGTAGAAGGGTGCTTAGTGCAAGAAGAACCAAGGGTAGAAAAAGACTTACCGTTTAATTATATTAAAAATCGGAAACAATACTTAGAATTCAATAGAATTCAAAAGAAGATTTATACAAATAATTTTTTAGTTCTGTGTCGTAATGACACAGAATCTTCTTTATTTTCTATAGGAATTACAGTTACTAAAAAGATAGGAAATGCAGTTACCCGAAATAGAATTAAACGCCGTATCAAGGCATTTTTAAGACAAGTAATGAAATCAAATATTAGTGGGATGATGATTAATATTGTAGCTATTAAAGATTCATCTAACATATCGTGGAGTGAATTCGTAAGTGAACTTAATTATATTATTAAGAAACTTGAACAATGTAGTAACTAAAGTTACCCGTTCAGTAAATTTACTATTAATTTTCATCATTCGATTGTATAAATACTACATATCCCCACTTTTTCCGCCTACATGCAGATTTACTCCTACTTGTAGCACATATGCAACTCAAGCATTCAGGAAGTACTCTTTCTTTCATGCTTTATACTTGTCGGTAAAAAGAGTTCTCAAATGCCACCCATACCACCCCGGTGGCTATGATCCACTAAAATAACTTAGGAGGAAATTTGAATAGGAAGACCCTATTAGCGATTGTCTTAATGTTTTTGACATATTGGCTGTTTAACACTTACGTTTTTACTAAACAGCAACAAATACCTACACAAGAGAGGACAAGAAAAACTGAGTCGCAACGAAAAGAGGGTTTATCAAAACCGCTAGTTATCAATCATGATGAACAAGTTATTATTACTAGCGACTACCCTGAAGGCGAGATTAGATATACTTTCGATGGAACAGAACCGAATAGAGAAGACAAATTGTATCAAGGACCTATTCAGTTAAGCGATCCAGACCAAATCTACAAACTAAGAGTAAAAGTTTTTTATAATAATC
>Ga0265294_10004892_pt1 | contig 16500 bp, 19 predicted proteins | sample MunlanPumphouse3_FD_192504 | JGI IMG/M metagenome (GOLD analysis project Ga0265294, IMG submission 192504) | Groundwater microbial communities from a municipal landfill in Southern Ontario, Canada - Pumphouse #3 | ecosystem: Environmental > Aquatic > Deep subsurface > Groundwater | place...
TACTATAATACTATAAATTAATCTTAGATGAAAACGCTGAATCTATAGTATTCAAAATATGATCTATAAATCCAGTCATCTTGATCTATGCATGTGTATCTAAATACTTAGTTATCACATCTAAATTAATATATATGTTTCCTAAAAATACTAATTTTGTCTTTGTAGTCTTTGGACTAATCGCCTCAGTGTTTATGGTTGGAATCTCTATTAAATCTAATGATCTAAGTAGTCTTTCATAATAAGTCAGCCAAATGGATGCGTTGGCATCGACGGATTCAGAGTTCACATCATCCGATAACTATATTTGAATCTTCTTAAAAATCTTCTATATATTAGGATAATTAGAATAGATGCTATATTGAGTTTTACTGATATGGTTTAATATAACATCCTTCTAAATATAAAAAGGATTAACATTCTTTGGACAATTTGGAATATTTGGATCATATATAAAAACATTTGGATCAACTGAACAAAGTCCTGAAGGAAGATATGTAGTGATATCATACTTTAATATGGGATTTCCAGGTCGAACAGTAGTAGCAATACGAGACGTTCCCTACTAGTTATCCACCAGATATAAATTACCACGTGCTCTAATGATCTATAATACAACATTTCCAAACCAATTAAGAGTGACATATGTGGAATTGATTTTCTAAGATTTAAAAGATATAACTTCGTTTTGAAACATATCCATAGATGCGATATCTCGTAATAAATTAGACATACCACTCGATTTATCTTGCCCCACTTCTGAAGCATTTCTAATTAGGGTTAATAGCTACGATGCACCCTATGTCATCAATTTAACAGTGATAATAAATTTAGTATTAATTTGCTATATTTCATAATTATAAACAATACCAGTGCAATACTACACTCCACCACGGGATCTTCGTATGCTATCCATCTTTGAATTCTTGTAACTGAGATAATTGTGGTTTACAGAACCCTTATCATATATTTCACCCTTTGATACTATTGGAGTAAATAAAGTATTTATAGTATGCTTGGTTGCATGTCCATATTGAAAGAATACACTTGTACCAGGAACACAGTAATAATCTCTAACATGTAAAAACTGTTCATGGGAAAAACATATAATTTTAAAGCTTATATTGCGTAATGTATTATTAGCAGTCCTTCTATCTATTGTAAACTAAGAAATTATAGGCTTTGAAACTATACCTATAAGTTCAGTTTCCTAATAATAATCATTAAAATTATATGTTCGGTTATACACCTAAGATTCATTCGAAATATTAAAATTAGAAGACAATACACTATGTTGTTGATCAGACTATATCCAGGCTCCCTCATCACTAGAGGTGTCTGTGGAATATCTAACATTAGAATATGCCATTACAAATGGGAATTTAGTCGCCCACTACACCCCCCACTATTTATAATACTATGGATTATATTTCTAAGTATGAGGTATAGTTTGATTTAATATTGTTATAATATCACTTCCATCAGAAGACTGATCAAACCAAGATAATCCTTCTAAATTATATAATCTTCTCAACTATAATTGAGTTAATACAACATCATCAAATGTTTCAGTAAACATATGTGTAATAATTCCTAGGTATATATAATTCACGTCCAGACTAAACTACTATAGAATCACCTGGTAGATCATTAATAACTGCAATTAACCACCACAATTTTGAATTATTAAAATACTTTGCAGCTAATAGATCTAATCTATCCGTGCCTTTAGTCATGATTGTGAAGAACTATGACTAATTTATATTTATAGATGGATATCGTGTGACATTATAATGTAATCTATCTTCAGATATTGATGAATATATATCATATCTAGACATATAAATCCTCCTAATAATGATTTGTACTGTATGTATAGCTGTTCATTTTATATTATAATATCTCTCTACTACCTGTGTGAGCTGATGGCATATAAAATTTATGCATATTAGACGGAGATCTTCCATACATGCAAACGAACGATATGCGGAATGCAGTCATTTTTGGTATCTCCATAAAATAAATATCTTTAGCGTCGTCGTCGTCTAATGTTTTATTTATCTTAGGATTGAAATTCCATACAGCCTAATCATCTGGCCAGCTAATATCCATAGCTTCAAAATAACCATACTGTTCAGATATAATGTCTCCTAAAGTCATTTTATATATAGGTGCCTGTGGAAACTAAAACATAGTTTCGTGCTACACAGGAGTCAATGGCTAAGCACCATTCTGGCCAGGACTATAATACTTTATTAGCTTACCGTTTTGATTTTTTGGAAAGCCCACACCTCGTAAAAAGTTTAATTTATTAATATAATATTTCCAATCATCTTTAGAAAATGATGTTATTTTTAAATTAAATGATATTTTTCGAGGCTGAACTGATTTATATGAAAATTGAGGATAAACCGCACCTATATACTGATGTGCCTACCACTATCCATTACCCCCCTAATCGGATAGATCCTATATAAATGCAGGAGTAGACATAACTCGTTTATTATTAACATCTTCTATCCAAAATTTAATTAAATTTCCACTAATATTAGAGCGTTTACCTGTCTCGTTCCATTTGTCTAATGTATATACATCTTCTTTATTACTAGCAATTTGATTATATATAGGGGATATGTTAGCAGCTGATCCATTATACTGCCACAATTTAATGGAGGATGCGGTCTTGTCCATGTTTAGAACAAATGTGTTCTAATAATCAACATTTGATTGCACAGCATTAGAACTTGAAAATCCTGGATAATTATAAGTACCAGGCAACTGGGCATTGGGCATTATCGTATTATTGATGCCTGACTTAGTATAATGTTCTATATATGAATCTTTTATCGACTTATATGACTATCTAGAAACTCCTATTGGAATCTTAAGTTTTTTAGGTCCAACTGACTTCTATTCCCATTGCATTTTAAATACACCTAGATCACGTTGAACCTTTATCACCTTTCCAGTTGCGAATATAGATGCCTGATTAACTAGTAGCGACTGCCAATATGGAGATTCTGGATCCACACTTGAATTAATGATATTTAATATTTGCTACCCCCGATCCTGAATAGTTCCTGGAATTGCTGCTAATACTGGTGATAATGCACCTTGTCGAATGGCAGATTGTCTAATAAACTATGAAGATTTATCCTATAATCGATTATCAGGATTTTTCATATATGCTCTCTAATCTGCATCGTATACAAATATATCATGAGCTCTTACAAATAAATTATTCAATGATGGATTCATATAAGCATTATACTAAGGTTTATAATTAGACCTATTTATGAATATATTATTTCCTAAATAATAATCTGCATCAGAATAATATGGAGTTGACCCCAAGGAATTAAATAAGAAATTAAATCTCATATAATATCCAGGAATATTATAATAAATAAATTCAGACCCCTCTAGGTTAGTCTTTATCTATATATAAGCATTTTTCTATGAATTATACGTCATATATCATATCATCCTAATTTCTAAGCAATTGCACCATTTCGTAATAGATACTATGCTAAAGGCTTTCCATCTAAATTTAAAGTGATCTGTATTGGCTTATTATCAACTGCATGGGTTACAGACGATATTGCAGCTGCTATTTTTCCTATTAAATTTTCAGACTATTTGCTAGAGCTCTAATTATCATTATTAGTTAATCCCAAATCTTGGAATATCGATTTACGTAGTGGTATTATTGCTTCTGCACCCGCCTATCCTACTAATCCCAAATGAGGCTTATCGACGATACCACCTGTGGCGAATTTATATGAATAATCGTTTAATAGCCTACCAACATCAACAATAGACTATCTATTATCTATAGCTAGTATCTATTTAGCTGAAAGTAGTTGTTCTATTATAAAATTCTATAATTCAAAATCTCGTTCCTTACGATGTTGTCCTCTATATTTTTGATATAATTGAGCGAAAGCTATTTCTGCCTATGAAGTGTTACCGGAAGCTGCTAGAGCTCTGGCTTTTTGAAAATCAGGCTGGAGCTTTTTATTTAATGCCTTATCTTGATCAAATAGTCGTCCAATAACTGTACTATCATCTAGTTTTGCTGACATTATTTTTTGTTTAAGCTATAATCTACGCAATGCCATAGAAGTCTTTATGCCATCTTGTTCAATTCTATTTTTCTTTTCAATAGCCTATCTTATTTTATCTTCTGAAGACGATAATTGTTCATTTGTTAATAAGGCTTTATCTTTAAAGGATTTCATACCCTATTGCTAACCCAATAATTCAATATATGCAGCTTTTAATTTATCTGTCTATTTTACTGATAGATTTTTTTTCTATGATAACTATTTATAAATATCTATTGATTTTTGGGATTTATCGTTGTGATATTGTTGATATTGCATTTGTCTCTATAAAGACTCTGAAACTTTAGTATTTAAATCAAGCTACCCCTTAGCGAGCTTTAATCTTGATTCTATAGACCCATTGCCAGCCTTCACCTATCTTGATATAGTTTTATATGCCAGACCCACAGATGCTATCGCTGCAACGGCAAGTCCTATAGGACCTAAAACCCCAGTAATAAGTGGTTTAATACCTCCAGCTAAAGCTCCAACTGTTTTAATACCTCCAACTAAACCTCCTATAACTTTACCGACACCTACTATAAGCTTGAATAATAAACCTAACAATTTTATAACGACGCCTAAATTACCAATGGCTAATGTTCCCAACACAACCCCAAATATACCGAATTTCTCACTAACCCAACCAATTGCACGGGCGACATTATCTATGACATATGCAAAGTCCTTCGCGAATTTTATAGCACCTTTAAACAAATCTTGCAAGGTCTTTTGATTGTGAGGTTGTCGTATCCACTATAATAATTGAGAAAGCTTCTCAGATATATATCCTACAAATGTATCAAACAGTCCCATAATGTCACCTGTATTATTATGAAACATATCGACAAACTTTCCAAAATGTTTATTTATTATTTGAGATATTCTCAATTGTAGAGCTTCTAATCTAGTTAATAATGGCACTGCAGCCGTCTATATCATACCCATGATATTCTACATAGAGTTTGCTCGTTTCTGCTCATTCTATTGAGCCAACTTATCCATCTATGCTAAAATTTCTTGAAATCCTCTACCCTACTTTTTAGCTATATTATATGCAGACGTGATAGTATTCCAATCCATCCCCAAAATCTACATTATTGCATTTCTAACAGCAGGGACAGTAGTCTATATAGAGTCACCTAATTGATCAAACACCATAGCTACAGCTTCTGGTCCACGACCTAAAGCATTTAATCTAATCATCTATCCAATATTCAATTTCTTACCAGTTAATAATTGGATCTACATGGACTTCTATATTGATTTTTCAATATCATCAAAACCTTTTGCAGCCTTTAATAAATCTTGCATAGACATATTCATTTTAGCTGCAAAAAATGCGCTCTTCTGTAATGATTTCGTACTTCGCCCTAGATAGACAGTCACCTAACCAGACGCCTACGCCAGCTATTTCATCAATTTTTGAGGTAATACTCCCAATTGATTTGCAGTATTTGAAGCTAATATCGCCATGTTTCCAGCCTACTATTGGCTTAAATTGTAAACATACTTCATATTTTGCAAAAATCCAGCTGAAGTTGTTGCAGTCACCGCTAATTTACGTTCTAAGAACTGTACTTGATCTCCAATAAGTCCAACCGTGTCTGACACTTTTTTATATGTATTGTAGATTTCTGTAGCCTTCTATCCACCAATAAGTCCACCTGTCTTTTGATATACCGCATTGAAATCGCCAGATTGACCCGCACCAGTCAATGCACCTGCACTAGATTGCACTCCCATCTTATGTTTCTATAATCGATCTGAAAATTGCATTGCATTTGTGAATAAGGCTGATACTATCGATATGAATCCAGTAATTATCGATTTTGACAGACCGATGAGTAAAGTTGACATCGACTTTAATATACTCTGCGCACCTTTGGCGAATCCACTAACTATATCTTTAAATGATAATTTAGTACCCTTTAATAACTTTAAAAAGACCCATGTTTGTGCCACCATAGATTGTATAGGCTTAACCAATTTATTAAAATCTAAAGCTTGTCCGATCTACTTAATTCCAGGAAAGGTTATAGAACCTATACTGCCTAACGATACCATAGACTATTTAATATCATTGGCTACTGAACCAACTCCTGCAATGGTGGATTGAACAGGCTGTAGTTGAACATTAGCCTATGACAATCTTTGATTCATATCAATTAACTGTAATCGAGTATTTTGCAAGTGCTATAGATTAGTTTCAAGTTGTTGCTATTTACCGTCCTACAATAACACACTTTTAGAAATCTGTTCACTTATCTATCGATATTTCTATTTTGCTATTTCTAAATTTGCTACATCATCTTTGGTCAAACTAGTTTTCTCATTCAATTTGGTTAGAATATCATGATGCAACTTTAACTATTCTTTTTTTCTATCCATATCGTCAGATGATAGGGAATATTTTTTCTGCTATTGCAGTTTTTGTATCTATGCATCCATAGATTGTATTTGAGATAAATCGATATTAAAATCTGCCGTTCCAACCTTAGATACATTGCTAGCTAAAGTCGTAGCAACATTAGCCATCTTAGTATACGCCTTTACAAATATACCCTAATACTCAACTATAGAGCTCTTCATAGACTTTATAATTTTTGAATAATCAACCGAGTTTAACCACGCTTTTCCGACAACTGAAACATTAGCATACGACTTAGCCAAATTCATTAAATTTCTAGAATGGTTTACTATATCATCATCTAAATTTCCAATTTTAGTTTTAAATTTACCAAAAGTTGATGAAATATTAACAATCTATTCCTATAATGTTTCATATTCGTTAGTTAAGTTGTCTATCTATTTAGCCAACTTTTCTGTCTTCTAAACTGGCATGTTAATATTAAAATCTATACCATCAAAGGCTGATTTTATTCTTGTTAATGCCTACTATATTTTGCGTAACTGAACTTCTTGGTTTTTTGGGTTAGGTTTTTTTGCCATTATTCATATGTCGTCCATAGTTGAATGGGAAGGGTGATATGAGAAAAATTATCTACCCATAAGTGGACATCTCATACCACCCGATTTCAACATTTGTTTATATAAGCTTATGTTATTTTTATGCCACTACTATATAATTTTGGCATACTTCTATCTTCTAATTACTGGTAAATTCCATAGCTATGATATGGAAATTGATCCTTGAGACATCAGTGCTAAATATAATACGTTCTATGTTATTATATTATAATATTCAGTTGTTGTAGCTTGGCCAAAAGAACTATACCGTAATCGGTACAGTCACCTCCTATTCACGCCCACACAATCTATTAGAACACTACACTTGAGTTCGAATTATAATATCTGGAGTTAATTGTTGCATATATAGTCGCAATGCTAATATATCTTTTGAAGGTGCATCTTTTAATTGCATCAATATAGTATTGTACTATGTCGAGCCATCAAAATATGTAATCAAAGATGCAGTTCTAATAAGAATCTATATATTTTGAACTTTACTTGCAGTAATTCGTTTATCTATTAATTTCTATAGATGACCATCTAATAATTTGAATCTAACAATTTTACCACTATTTGGTAATGTATATTCAAACTAATTAGTAGATTGTGGGTGCTCAAATAATTCAGGTGTCTATTTTAATGGTATTGATTTTAAATCAAATGATATTTTATTATTCTTGCCACATTTAGGACACTATGTTACTACATTATAATCATCACCATATGTCAAACGTCTAGCAACAAATGTCAAATAGCTCTTATCGCCGATTAATAAATCATCTAAATTAATAGAATCTAATATAATGGCACGTAGGAATTCATCGATCATTATACCTTTTCTAATTAAATTTTGTGAACTTAATATTGCCTATTCTTTACCAGTTGGTAACTTCATACGAATTTGCCCAGTTGATAATACAGATTTGTCGGAATATGTCCATCCTCTTGATGGTATATTGATAACCTAATATGCATGCTAACTTATAGCTTCCAATCGATTAAGTCCATCACCTTTAATAACATCTTTAAAAGATATTGTATCTTTTGATAATATATCACTATAATTCTTTTTTTCAAACTAAGGTGATTGGTCAATCTTCTACTAAGATGTAGTCTTTTTTGTAATTTCCATACTGACTCCTTATTTTTTAATGTATTATATTAGAGTGCAGTTTTACACCACACTCTAATAATTATTACACATGTTTATTATTTTATCTAGATTTTCTTAATATTAGATATTGTATCTACACGTGGTTTTTTATTTATTTTAATAATTAAAATTCCATCTTTGAACTATGCATTAAATTCCTGTTCTATCTAACTCGATGGAATATAAAAAGATCTAATAAATTTAGATTTACGTAGCTATTTAATAATATAATTGTTTGTATCATCTGACTATGAATTAGTGCGCTTTTCTCCTATAATAGATAGAAGCTATGTATTAACATCATACTCAATTTTAATAGCATCTTTTGTTATACCTGGAATCTACATTTCTATGGTATATTCATTTTGATTATCCATTATATTACATTTTGGATATGATCCATGATAACATTTTAGCTATGGTCCAATTTTAGTAGGCATAAATGAATTAATAAATTCATCAAATAATTCATTAAACATAGATTCGAATGGTGAATTGAAGTGATCCATGATGTGTGAATCCCAAAATAATTTCTTGTGAATTTTGGAAGAACCTACTTTTGATACTGATTTTTGTTCTTTCATGATTAAATCCTCCTATAGGCATTTTTTTGTTGAGTGTGTAATTCATACCCCACTCTATTTTTAATTATAATCTAGTCAATTAAAAAGGTATAATTTATTATTACAATGTCATTTAATTAATGAATATTAATATTCATTATATATAATGAATATTATAATAATAATTAATGAATATTATAATAATAATATTAATATATTAATAATTAATGTGTATATATACATGAAATAGAATTATTGTTTAATATTAAAATTACTATAACTTTTTTTATGTATATGTTATAATATATTTAAATACAATATTACAGGAGGAACCCATATGTCATACATAGAATATTCTAACTTTACAAGTGAAAATATTAATAAACTATTTTATAATGAATAGTTAAACCAATTAATAGTTGAGTACAAAAGTGGAGGGCAGTATAGATATAATGAAGTTTCAATAAATGAATGGAATGAACTTATTTCAGCTGAATCAAAAGGTAAATTCATTAATGAATCTATAAAATCTAAACCATATCAAAAAATGGTATTATCAGATTAACATTTAATATATAACCTAAAAAAAAAAAAACACAAACACTTTAAGGAGTAAGGGATGACACAATATTAGATTTTATCTTCAAAATATAAATTGAAATTTTTCAACTTTATATTAAAAGATTTTTTGAATAAATATGGTGGATATAACATTGATCATGATGACATGGTGTATAAGCTATCAAACTTTGGGGCTAAAGTTAAATCCAATTATATCAGTTTTACATTTGGTGTAAAATAGGAAGATATTAATATACTAATTGATATGCTATCATCATATGATATATTTGATATCAAACAATTATAGACAAATATTGTACAAATATACCTACCATTTAATTAGGATAGAATTCGATCTTTAAAATATAAAAGGTTTGGGTCGTAGTCCCAAAAACAAATGAAACAATTAGTTCTTAATTGTTATAGAAAAATGAAAGATATTACTGAATAGAATTAGGATGTTATATGAACTTTGTATATGGGAGAGTTGGCAAAAAATTATTTTTTGACCCAGAAAATTGGGGTTTAGTAGGTGGTAATGCCAATAGTGGAATATTATTAGCATCATTAGCAAATGCATACCCTGAGCATAATTTTTACATAATTGGATCATCTGATTGGAAGAAAGTTCCAGAAGATATTAAATCAGTATATAATAAGAATGGTAATATATATGACACGACTGATCATACTAGAACCCGATTACCAAAGGTTGAATAGATATATAATCCATAGATGACATATCATTTAGATTGCTGGAAATATCTTGAATCAAATGATATTCATATTGATGGAGGATTTATATTAAATGGCATATGGTCAGGCATTAATATTCCAAATCTTGTCCCAAAAATTAAAAAACCAGATGAATTCCAAGGTATGTTACCAATGTTTTACACAACAGCTGCACAGATAATATACGTATTAAATAAGACTATGTGCCCATATCTATTATTAGCCGAAGATCCTAGACAATTGGGTGTGGGTGCTGCTAAAGATCTATTTAATAGAAAGTGTAAAGTTCTAACACAATAGAATTTAGGATTGAAAAAATTTAAACATATTAAATCATTTGAACAAGCTAATGAATATGTTGAATAGATGGTTGAATACAAATATGGACATACATAGAAAACCTTCTTTTTAGCAGAAACTCGTCCTTCTAGAGAATAGTTCTTTAAACCTAAAAATATATTAATGAATTTATTCATGAATGGACATGGAAGTGGATATACTGTTGATGGTCGATATCAATTTATTTCAGAATATGTATTTCCTAATTTTCCCGAAACTAAAATTTATGGAAAGTGGACAGAATAGCTAAGATAGAAAGATTCTAGATTTCAACAAATAAGAATGGGTAATATCATGCACATAGTTAGAGATACCAAATATACTGTGGTCAACTCGATAAAGCCTGGATTTATAACATGTAAGCCTTGGGAAATGATTCACATGGGAATGATTCCTTTTTTGTCACCAGATTATGATAAAAAGAAATTACTACCTTTACCTGAATTTTTGTATTTAGAGAACCCTTAGGATCTAAAAGACAAGATTGATTTTTTAGAAAGTAATCCAAAATATTATATGGATCTAAAATAGAAATTGTATAATTTGTTAGATCCTGGATATTACGACGGTACATTCTTATTGCAATACTTTATGGAATAGCTTAAATCTCTTTCCAATATTGATTTTAATACTGTGCCGAAACAGTATTCATTGGATTTATCAGCGTTTATGTAGAATTCAAAAAATAAATAAAGAAGGTTGACTATGAATAAACAATGGAAATTTATATCAGATGTGGATGGTGTATTAACAAATGGTAATTACATCTATTCTAAACATGGAAAGGAATGTAAGATCTTTGGTGCACATGATAATGATGGAGTTAAACTACTTAAAAGTCATGATGTACTAATATAGTTTATAAGTGCAGATAAACGTGGATTTGATATATCAATAAAACGTATATCCGATATGGATTGCACTCTTAGATATTGTTCTGAAAAAGACCGAGTTAAATACATTGAGAATGAGAAAGCCAAGTATAATATTATATATATGGGGGATGGCATACATGATGTCCCTGCATTATAGATGGCTAATATCCCTATAGCTCCAAATAACGCACGTCCAGAAGTTAAGATGGTGTCGAATATTTATGTGACTCCATCTATCGGCGGATAGGGCGCATTCTTAGATGCAGCATTATACGTGATTAATGAGATTGATTGCAAAGACTAGGAGGCAGAGAGGGAGCTATCAATTCATAATATAGCAAAAACTATGACATCAATGATTTGCGATTCTTTTAATCGAAAATAGCTTGACGATAAAGTTGAGTAGTTTATAGTCTAGATGATGGATAGGAATGTGTGTTATGATAATTTTAAAATCGTAGGTGTAGGTGCTGGAAGGGTTGGATATGCATTAAGAGCATTCATTATGAGATTAAATCATTTTGGATTCAATGCATCGTTTATCGGCGATACTAATGTACCCGCTCTAAATAAATAGGATATGCTATTAGTCGCCTCAACATCTGGATAGACTCCAACTATATTGTATTATACTGAAGTTGGACATTCTAAATAGAATTGCTATATAGTATCATTTACAGGAGATTAGGATTCCCCGATAGCGAGATTATCTCATCTCCATATTAAATTAGATTTAAGTGATAGTAAAATGTATATTATGAAAACCTATGGCGAATTGATGTTAAATATACTGTTTGATTCTATTATAGAACAAATGCTAACACTGGAATAGTAGTTTGATCCTTAGATAATATGTAATAATCATTCACATTTAGAGTAATATTATGGAATACAACTTAAACGATATCACAATAAGCAATAAAGGTGCACATACTTTAGGATCCTATCTATCATACCCGATAATACTATAGAGCTCCTTTATATGCATGAATATATTCGAATTAGAGTCAAATATTAATGCTCTAATTAACATGTCGACATCAGATATACAATTTAATCATATGCATGTGGATGTTATGGATAATAGCTATGTTCCTAGATATGGAATGTATCCAGAATTAGTAAAACAAATGCAAGATAAGTATGGAACTAAATTACACTTCCATACCCACATTATGGTCGATTCAGCTAAATCTACTATTGAATATTTTGCAAAGTATTCTGATATATTATATTTTCATTATAATTCGGTTAAACATCCAAGTGCTATGATCGATATTATTCATGATAATGATTGCAAAGCTGGCATAGTAATAGATCGACATAATCTACCAGAAGATATATTAGGAATTGAGTAGTATATTGACGCCATTATGATTATGGGTATTAATCCTGGAGTATTAAAAAATGTCCCATATTCAATATTGATTGATAAAATTAAATTATTTAGATAGGCATATCCTACTAAAATATTAGCTGTGGATGGGGGAGTTACTATGGATAGTATAGTTACAATGGCAAATGCTGGTGTTAACAATCTAACATGTGGTAGCAAGACTCTCTATAATAGCAATCCATTACACCAAAATATAAAAGAAATAATCAATAAATTATCATAATAAGGATTAAACATGAAATACACATTGGTTGTCCCTTGCGCAGGATTAGGATTAAGAACTAAATAGCATTCTAAACATATTAATAAAGCTTTGATTACAGTTGGATAGAAACCTGTAATATGTCACATCATTGACAACATGCGACCTCTAATAGACAGAGTTGTCATAGCTCTTGGATATAAAGGTGACATGGTTAAATAGGTTATTCAATAGTATTACAAAGGTGAATAGTCATCCTTTTTTACATTTGTACAAGTAGATAGATATTAGGGTCCAGGAAGTGGACTAGGTTATACATTGTTACAATGTGAAAAGTTTTTGCAAAAACCATTTATTTTTTCAAGTAATGATACTATTACATCTATAATGTAGTATGTTCATGATTTAAGATAGAAAGATGTTCTATTCTATTCTGATAAGAAATATGATATAGATGATTATAGAACTCTCACTGTTCTTTAGAACACTTTACTTGCTATTAATCCAAAAATGACGAGCTATGATATATCTAATAAACCTCAAAAAGATATAATGTATCCTTATATTGGAACTTGTGTAGTTTGGGATTATAAAAGATTTTGGACAAATATGCATGCTAATTAGGAACTAACCATAAGAACAGGTGAAGTTAGTGGTTTTGATTTTGAATCAAAAATATATGCATACAAAGTAAAATATTGGTATGATTTAGGAAATTCTAAAAATATAGTGTAGACTCAAGAGCTATATCAATCTAAAACTAAGAATATATTGCCAAAATAGACTGAAGGTATATGGTTCACTCAGGATGATAGAGTTATTAAATTTAATATCGATTAGACATTCATCTCTGATAGAGTAAAGAGATTATAGTTATTGGGAGATGTACACTATCTATTTCCAAAAATAACAAATCAAACAACTCATACATACGCGTATAACTCATTATCTGGAACTATAATGTCTAAGATTTATGACAGAAATGTATTTAAGAATGTATTAAACATAACTTATGATTAGTTTTGGACTAATGATATATTTGATATCTGGGACGAATTATCTATATAGAATCGAAATGCAATATATGATTTCTATTATGGAAAAACTGTATCTAGATTAAATGCATTTTTGAATAAATATGAAATAATAAATTAGTCTAGACAGACTATTAATAATGTGTAGTGTCCATCTATTACAAAATTACTAGATGCTATAGATTTTAATAGATTAGTTCAAAAAGGTTTATATACTAAATATTTCCATGGGGATTACCATATGGAGAATATCTTGGTGGATAAACATCATATATTCTTTTTAGATTGGCGACAAAATTTCGGAAAGGGTAATATCGTTGCGGGTGATGTATATTATGATCTAGCTAAATTTAAACAAAGCTTAATAGTATCCCATGAAAATATTAAAAATCATTTATATTGGGTTCGAACTGAATAGCAAAATATTTATTATGATATTATGGTGTCAAAGAAGAATATCGATATGTTGAAAATATTTGATGAATTTGTTGCATAGCATAATTTTGATAAGAATCATATAGATATTTTGACAGCGTTGGTGTTCCTTAATATAGCTGTTTTGCATCAGCCTGACGAATATAGTTTGTTTTTATTCTATTTGGGTAAAGATTTGTTAAACAAGGCATTGAAGAAATAGGATCTTGTGTTTTAATATGTCTAAATACGATGCATAGTATCTAGTTCACGAGCTGTAGCTATTTTTATATTGGATATCTGAGCGATACATAATACATATTAACAAAGATGTGAAAAAGTTACCTCAACCTTGGACGGATGATATTTATCTACAAACATATTCATTTACAAATGTTCGAAGGATCGAAGATAAAGTCAGCCAATATGTTGTAAATAAAATATGCAATAATTCTAATTTATCATTGTAGGATAAGCTTTTAAATATCATATGGTTTAGAATATTTAATTAGCCTAAAACATTTGAATTATTTAATTTCCCTATATATACAAATCAATTATAGGGCGACTTTAAACCTATACATGATAAATATGCTGCTATGATTCCACAAGATTCAAAGGTGACATTGTCACGTGGAGCATATATGAATAGTGGTGTTATGAATGCGCAATATGATGATGTAAAGGGCTATCTAACTACAATGATGCCATGGCATATAATATGGAAATTATATACAGACAAATAGAAGTTCAATCTCCTAATGAGATATATTCGATAGAATTAGGGACAAAAGGCGTTTGATATAATCAATGGTTTACGAGGTATTGGATAGTTTTTGGCATATCAAATATATATAGATTTAAGTTATTGCAAATAGGTTCAGTTTACATAGAATGATTTTGTATATCTTGGTCCAGGTGCAAAGAGGGGTGTAAAAATAGTATTCCCAAATGTGACCAATAAGTAGTATTCCTAGATAATAAAGTATATGTGTATGAATATTGATCGATTAATGAAATAGAATCTTGGGTTTAGTTTGCGATAGTTAATGGTGGATTTGCCACTTTAGTAGAGGCGGATATCATTGTCCAATATGCAAAATTGTTTTTGTGAATTTAGTAAATATCGGGTGTTATGTTCTGGGCAAAAAAAGAAAATATTAAAATATGGAAGAAATTTATAACTTTTTTAAAAAACTAGTTATATTAATGCAGTAATGCGTTAAATAATATTACGAAGGATGTTTCATGAAAGTTTTATATAAGATCAAATCAGGATCTCATTTGTATGGGCTAAATACTCCCACTAGCGATATGGACTATGTGGGAGTATACATAGAAGATAGCTTTGAAGACTTTATCGACCCTTTCAATACTAAGGACGAAATGGATACGTCCATTAAATCCAAGAAAGAGAATGGAAAGAACGATGAGAATGCAGTAGACGAGAAGTGTTTTCATCTGAAAAAGTTCATTAAACTGTGTGCCGACAATAATCCCAATGTACTCGAAATGCTATTTGCACCAGAGGATTGTATTGAATACGTAGACCCCGACTTTAAATCTCTTATTCTTGATCACCCAGAAATGTTTGTTAATGCAAAGCTAATTGACAGATTCATTGGCTACGCTAAGTCTCAGGAACAAAAGAGTTACACGAAGTCTGATAATTATGTAACATTGAATACATTTTCTAATTCTCTAAAGAGAGTGGCTAAGCTTAAAACAATGCAAGCCAAAATGCGTGAGGCAGTTCTCCATTTAGATCCTGAACTGTTTAAAGGCAAAACAAATCAAAATCCTGTAGATATTGTATACGAAGTTGGGGATATGAAGTTCCCATCTGGTATTACAATTAAAGAAGCAATTGCCCGCATTAAGGACAGATTTTCAAGAGCCTCCCATAGAATTGAAGGCATCTTCATCAATAAGTATGAGCCAAAGTTTATGTCACACACAGTTCGCCTGCTTGAAGAAGGATATCAATTGTTGACCAATGGTAAGATTAGCTTCCCATTTACTGGGCAAGCACTAGAAGACATTATGTCCATCAAACTTGGAAACACTCCCGTTGAGGATGTTCCTGAGATTGTAAACGAATACAAGGAAAGACTTTCTGAATTGGAGAAGGTACATACTCTCCCTAAAA
>Ga0265294_10004895_pt1 | contig 16497 bp, 13 predicted proteins | sample MunlanPumphouse3_FD_192504 | JGI IMG/M metagenome (GOLD analysis project Ga0265294, IMG submission 192504) | Groundwater microbial communities from a municipal landfill in Southern Ontario, Canada - Pumphouse #3 | ecosystem: Environmental > Aquatic > Deep subsurface > Groundwater | place...
ATAAGACACGCAAAGAGAAGTACAAAGCCGTTATTGATGAGATAGAAAAAATAATAAAAGAAGGCAGACCTGTTTTGGTAGGTACAACCTCTGTAGAGATATCCGAATTATTAAGCAGGTTATTGCAGCAAAAGAAGATACCGCACAACGTACTTAATGCGAAGTTACACAAAAAAGAAGCCGACATAGTAGCCGAAGCAGGAAAGCGAAGTGTAGTAACTATTGCTACCAACATGGCAGGACGTGGTACCGACATCAAATTAAGTCCGGAAGTGAAAGAAGCCGGCGGTCTTGCGATTATAGGCACCGAGCGGCATGATTCTCGCCGTGTAGACAGACAGTTGAGAGGTCGTTCCGGTCGTCAAGGTGACCCGGGAAGTTCACAGTTCTTTGTTTCTCTCGAAGATGACCTGATGCGTATGTTCGGCTCCGAAAGAGTAGCTTCTATCATGGATAAATTAGGTCTGAAAGAAGGTGAAGTTATTCAACACCCAATGATTTCAAAATCTATAGAACGCGCACAAAAGAAAGTGGAAGAAAATAATTTCGGAATACGTAAGCGTTTGTTGGAATATGATGATGTGATGAATGAACAAAGAAAATTTATCTACGAAAAACGACATCATGCTTTAATGGGCGACAAACTTTCTATCGATATTTCCAATATGTTCAGAGATTCAATGGAGGTTTTAGCATCTTCTTACAACGGAACTGAAGAATATCACGATTTTGTTTCTGATTTTGAAAGAATTACCGGCATGACCAATAAATGCACAAAAGAAGAATTTGTTTCATCAAATTCTTCTCAACTTGTTGATAATTTGTACGATGCCGTGTACGAAAATTACAAGGCAAAATGTGAAGCCATCAGTAATGATGTGTCGCCATTCATTTTTCATATCAATGAAACACGTCCTTTAGTCAAAAATGTGATAGTACCAATAACCGATGGCAGAAGGATACGTCAAATTATTGTAAATGTTGAAAGATGTATTGCAAATCCGGCAAGAGAAATTCCTTTGTCAATAGAAAAAAATATCGTATTAGGTTTTATTGATGACCAGTGGATAGTTCATTTAAGAGAACTTGATGATTTAAAACAATCTGTACAAAACGCCGTTTACGAGCAAAAAGACCCATTATTAATGTACAAGATTGATGCATCAAAGATGTTTGAAGAAATGGTCATAAAGACTAATCGAGATGTTGTATCATATTTATTGCGTTGCAAATTATATAATCCTAATGAAGAGAATTTGCAGGAAGCAGCCAAGATAGAAAGTGCAAATCGTCAGAAGCTGAAAGAACAACGCGTTGACTTACTTTCTAAGGCACACACGAATACACAGCAGGGTGAGACTAAAACGCAACCTGTTCATGTAGAGAAAAAGGTTGGACGTAACGACCCTTGCCCGTGCGGCAGCGGTAAGAAATATAAAAATTGTTGCGGAAAGTTGGATAATACCGGAGAATAATTATTGTTATGATGAATATACCCAAGAGAATACTTTTAAAATTAAGTGGAGAATCGTTGATGGGCAGTTCCGGCTACGGGATAGACCACGGGAAGTTGAATTATTATGCCGATGAAATAGAAAAAGCTTTAAAAAGCGGGGTGCAAATCGGCATTGTCATCGGCGGGGGCAATATTTTCCGGGGATTACAGGGGGCAACAAGTGGTTTCAACCGTATTCAGGGTGACTATATGGGAATGCTTGCAACGACAATAAATTCAATAGCACTTCAATCTACTTTAAATGAAAGAGGTGTAAAATGCAAGCTGTTATCAGGGCTGCCAATAGAAAGAGTTGCCGAAGCTATGGCTTCGCAATTAGCAATAAGCTATCTTAAGCAGGGCAATGTCGTCATAATAGCCGGCGGCTCCGGAAATCCGTTCTTCACAACCGACACAGCCGGCGTATTAAGAGCTTTGGAAATCAACGCCGACCTCATCTTAAAAGGTACAAGAGTCGACGGCGTTTACAATAAAGACCCCGAAAAATTTTCTGACGCAGTAAAATACAACAGCTTATCATATAACGATGCTATAAAAGCCAACTTAAAAATTATGGACCAGACGGCGTTTACGTTATGTAAAGAAAACAATCTGCCAATAATAGTCTTTGATATTAACACCGCCGACAACTTAGTAAAAATTGTCAATGGCGAAAAAGTTGGTACAATTATTATTAACTCATAAATCAAAAATATTATGTCCGAATACGTAATGATGGTAATGGAAGAAACAACAGAAAGAATGGAGGCTGTTGTTACTTTTTTAACTAAAGAATTTCAAAAACTTAGAGCAGGTAAAGCCTCTCCCGACATGTTAAGTGGCGTAAAAGTAGAATGTTACGGAACAATTATGCCTATCAACCAAGTCGCAAATGTCAATGCCCCTGATGCTAAACAAATAATTGTCCAGCCATGGGATAAAAACATGCTATCGCCATTAGAAAAAGCCATAAGAAATGCCAATTTAGGATTTAATCCTATCAACAACGGTGAGGTGCTTAGGATTTTAGTTCCGGCACTTACCGAAGAAAGACGTAAAGATATAGTGAAAAAAGCTCGTCAAGATGCAGAACAGGCAAAAGTAAGCATACGTACTGTAAGAAAAACAGCCAACGATATGGCAAAAGACCTCAAAGATGATGGCGTTTCGGAAGATGAGACAAAGAAGTTGGAAGATAAAATCCAAGAAAGGACCACTGAATACACTAAAAAGATTGATGCCATCCTCGAAGCAAAAGAAGCCGAGGTTATGACTATTTAAAAAATTGTAATCAAGTATAATTCAAAATAAATGTAATAAACATGATGTCGATTAAAAAATCGGCATCATGTTTATTGTAGTTTTTATTTATGGTGAGAGCAACTATTTCCGCAGTTATTTCCACAACCCTGTTTCATAATTTCGCCACCTAAGTCTAATTTTTTAAACTCTTCCAGCAGTGTTTCTTCATTAGTTTTTTTCGGGTCATAAACAATAGATACTGAACGAGAAGCCACATCAGCCTTTACATCTTTCACACCTTTTACGTAAGCCATACCTTTTTCTGCTTTGCCTTTGCAATTATCGCAATGAATATCGGCTTTTAAAACAACCAATTTTTCATTGGATTTAACAACCATTTTAGGCAATTCAGCTTTTGCGGCTGTACAAGAATGTGAACAAGACGGTGTTTCTACCGTTTTCTCTTTGTCTGTTGATGTACTTTTACTGTCTTCAACTTGCGCATTTACACTTACAAAAGTAAATGCTAATAAAAATGCTAATAAAATGTTTAATCTTTTCATGATAAAATTTTTTAAATTTATGATTAATAATTATTTATGATAATTCTGAATATCAATCTATGTTAATTCTAAAGCCGAGATAAAATTTTATTCCGGATATAGGACCCCACACTCTTGAGGAATCAAAATATTCGGAAAAAGGGCTGTCGGCGGCGATAATAGGATTGTGCTGAGTGTAGTTAGTCAGATTTTCGCCGCCGGCGTAGATGCTCCAAGACCTGAAGTTTTTGGTAACCTGAGCATTAAGTATCATATACATAGGAGCTTCGTCCAATAATTCTTCGCAACAATCCGGATTATAAGTGCTGCCGCCCACAGTATAATCTATCACAGGAAGCCGCTGGTCGCCATTAAATTGCGAAGTAAAATCGAATCTCCATTTATCCAATCGTGTCCCGTATGATAAATTAATCAATCCTTTATATTTGTTAACCATAGGTTTAACCTCCAAGCCTTTGTTCATTTCAGTAACCTTTACATCTTGATACCTGAACGCCAAAACCACATCTAAACCTTTTATCAACTCATAATTAGCTTCTACCTGAAAAACATTGGAATAAGATTTTCCATCAAGATTATAAAAATATACGAACCTGTAATCTTGGTCCATATCCATAATAACCTGATTTATAAAACTTGAACGGTAAAATTCAGCATTAAGCATCAATTCTCTATCGTTAATATCAAAATATCTTGTATAGTTAAGTCCGTAATTCCATGCTTCTTCCATTTTTAGATTTCCAAGAATCATAATTTGTTTTGAACTTGCCAACATTGAAGTGTTTTCAGAGATGATTTTAGCTGTTCTGTACCCTTTTCCGGCAGATGCTCTGACAATATTTTTATCATTTATTGTATATCTGATATGAAGTCGCGGCGTAAAGAAAAATCCGTATTCATTATGATAATCCAATCTTACACCGGCTATAATTGTAGGCAATTTTTCTTTATCAAAAACATACTGAAAATACGCACCGGGTACAATTTCAGTCGTAAGTAAAGTCGTATCGTTCAAAAGCACGCCGTCATATTCAGAAACAGCAGCATTTGCAACAGTATTGATATGTAAATCTTCAACATAATCATCATAAGCGAAGCTCAAACCTGTTGAAAAAGAATGTTCCGAATTTCCGGAAAAAGCACCTTGAAAAACGGTATTCACATAAAAACTTTTTTGAACAGCATTATAGATATTCAGTCCGTAGAAAGACTCTTGTTTATGTATAGATGCGGTAGATTTGAATGCTACATTAAAAAGGCTGTCAAATTCATGCCCGCATTTTAAGAAAGCCTCAAATCTCTTAGTATTAATGTTGATACCATACAAACCTTCTCTATCGCTTGTTTCATAATAAGCAGTCTGTCCGCCTTTTCTATTTTCATAAATACCTTTGATTCCCAACATCAACATACTGTTTTGGTCAATTCTGTACTTCCATTTATTCATTACATTAAATTGTTGAATCAAAGGAGAATCTATAAAGCCATCATTATTATGGTCAAAATAAACATTTCTATTTTCGGCATGGACAAGAAGATTGGAGGTTAATCTTTTAGCTACATCAAATCTTGTGACTACATTAGCCTCGTATTTCAGCATACTGTTTATCAATCCGTTAACAATAAGGCGTTCGTCTTGGTCAGGAGCTTTTGTCTCTGTATTGATTTGTCCGGTAAGAGAAGAAAAGCCGTCGAGAACGGCAGAAGAACCTTTGGAAATCTGTATTGACTTCATCCAAGTTCCGGGTATATAAGACAGTCCGTAAGGCTGTGCAATTCCATATAAATTAGGTATATTTTCGGTCATCAATTGAGTATAAATCCCTGATAATCCGAGTAATTGTATTTGTTTAGCTCCTGTTACTGCATCGCTATAATGAACGTCTACGGAGGCGTTAGTTTCAAAACTTTCGCCCAAGTTACAGCAAGCTGCTTTACACAGTTCTGTTCCGGTGATTTCCACAACCGGTTTAACTTCAAGTCGCGAAATATGTGCTCCCGATGCACGATTCACAACTTCAAAAGTTTGTAATTTATAATTATCCTTAAGGATAATCTCTATATCATTTTCATCAGCGGCGATAGATATTGTGTCATTAGCGTAGCCTACATAGCTTATTACCAATACTTTATCTGTTTTTTGTGGCTTGTTGATAGAGAACTTGCCATTTTCATCGGTAGCAGTACCCATAGTAGTATTAATCCAATAAACATTAACTCCGGGCAGAGGTAATTTACCGGAATCTGTCATTTCAGACACCGTACCTTTAACTATCTGACAGACAGATGATAAAGGCAATAAACATAAAATCAATATTATTATTTTTTTCATTATTTTATTCATTTATTAAAAAACATGTATACACCAAAAAATTATAAAGGCATTATTATACCTTTAAAAACTTCATGAATATACAAATTTAGCAATAAAATCTAAAACAATGGAATACTTTAAACAGGGTTACACCGGAAAACAAGTCCGGTTGGAACAAAGTAAAGAGGTATTTACATAAAGGATAAAAAAACTGAGGTACAATATCTTTCAAAAAAGAATCAGCAAAAAGAAAATGATTGTAATAAAATGAAGTAATTTTTGCAAAGTCTTCTTTATCAGATATTTCGTAACATTCTGTATCAATAGAAATTTTTTGGATTTTACAACTTATCGGATTAAAAATCAAGCCATCATCAAATACGGACGTGGGTAAGTTGTAATCGTATGAGCAATTGCCATCACAGGAGCAGGCAGTAGAGGCATGTAATTTATGAGAGCCGCAACAACAGTTTTCATGTGCAACATATTTACCATGATCTTCATGATGTTCACATTTAATTTGTTCTTCTGAAAACACTACCTCAACATCACCGGCGGTGAAGCAATAATGCAATAGCAGGCTGTCGGATAATGAGTTCATCAATATCGCGACTGTTAGAGACAGAGATAATATTATCAGTAATTGTTTCCTCATATTAATCTACTTCGTCAGCTTCTTTAATTTCGTCTTCAACAGATTTAATAACTTTTCTAAACTTGAAGGCATAGAACAAGCTCCAGATGCCGGAAATTATCAAGAAAGCACCAACGATATATGTAACTGCCTTAGCCATTGTATCGGGGAAGAATATAAAGATTATTCCGAGTACTATCAAAAGGCAACCATTAATAATGGTAAAAGCAATTTGTGAAATATGATGTCTAAATTTCAGCAACACGATTATTTGATAAGCACCGGTAATAATAGCCCACACGCCTATAATATCAAAAATAAAATTATATACTTTTGCCGGGACAATAGCACAAAAAAGTCCGAGTACCAGCATAATAACACTTGAGAACATGAACAACCCCCAATCATTTTTCTGAGCCATATTTCTGATGTCGAGGATAATTAAAGTAGCGGCAGCAACAATAAGGATAAAACCTATCCATTTGATAAGTGTAACTAAAACATTTTCGGTTGCAAAAAGGAATAAAAGACCTATAACAGTAGCAATAACACCACTTATTGCCATTGTTTGCCATGATTTTTTTAATATGTTATTTTTCATAATATAAAAATTTTATAATAGACAAACTTTAATAATCAAGCATATACCACAAACAATCAAAATAATTCCCACAATTTTATTTACGCTGTTCATTCTTTTAGGGCTAAGGAAACCTTTTATTTTTTTGCCGAGGAATACTTTCAAAAAATTACAAACCATGAGTATTATAACACTGCCCAAAAAGAAGACGAGGGTATAATAATTAGGTTTATTAGCGAACATTGAATTTGTGGTTACGACTGCGCCTAACCAGAATATCAAAACAAAAGGATTTAACAGGTTCAGGAAGAAACCTTTTAAAAAATATACAATTGGGCGAGCATTAGGACCTATTGCATATTTCAATCCGTGTTTTTTAGGATTATTTAGAATTTTATCTGCATCTTCCTCTTTAACTTCTTTTCGCAAGAAGCTATAAATTCCGAATAAGATAATGACTACGCCGCCAATAACACCGATTATAAGTTGATTTTCTTTGGTATTGATTAATTTTGCCAATCCGTAATAGCTCAGCAATATATAGCCGATGTCGCTAAGTAAAGAGCCTATTGACATAGATATACCTTGTTTATAACCCCGTTGGATACCTGTTTGTATAAGCGCAAAAAACACAGGTCCTATAGAGAGTGAGACCATAAGTCCAAACAAAGCACCTTTTAGAAGCGTAAGCGTAATTATCATTTATTTATATATTTCAGTTTTTCTTTTGCTCTTCCAAGAATTTCTCCCATCTTGTTTGTTGAATGTCTCTTAACACGCGAGGAAATTTGAATGATCCGCCGGTTTTACCTATCAGATTAAGATAATCATAAAAAACTTTTGACGGATAAACTTCCACGAACACTTCTCTAATTGCTGCTATACGTTCAACTCTGTAGTCATCATTAAGTTCTTTAAGGTATTTATCGATAGTTTCCATAGCCTTTTGAGGGTCTAATGGGTCATCAGTGCCGATATACCATCTATGAGCGAACATTTTGCTATGTTTTATTCCTGCGACAGCAAACTCTCTGACGTTTACATTCAGTTCCTGTTCCATCAATTCGATAGCACGGTTCATATTTTCTTGGCTAAGATGTTCGCCGCAAATGTTCATATAATGTTTAGTTCTGCCCGTTATTTGGATTTCCTGACGTTCAACGTTAGTAAATTTGACAGTATCACCTATCATATAGCGCCATGCACCTGCGCAACTTGACAATATCAGGGCATATACTTCATTTTCTTTTACTTCACCTATAGTTAAAGATTTGGGGTTCTTTTTTATATTGCCGTTATTATCAAAATTATCATCGTTATAAGGAATAAACTCGAAGAAGATACCATTATCCATGACCATTTGCATAGAATCAACATTGGGTCGGGTTTGCAATGCAAGGAAGCCTTCAGAGGCGAGATAAGTTTCTATATAAATCAATGGATGAGCGAGTAATTTCTCGAAGCCGACTTTATAAGGCTTAAACGACACGCCGCCATGGACAAATATTTGTAAATTAGGCCAAATATCATGTATTGTATTCAAACCATAGTGGTCGATAATTTGCTCCATCAAAATTTGCAGCCATGCGGGAACACCCACAATAGCTACCACATCCCAATCTTTAGCCTGCTGTACTATTTTATTTATTTTTGTCGACCAATCTTTTTCGCGGGATATTTTCTTTCCCGGAAAATAAAAGCGTTGGAACCACACAGGGATATTTGAGGTGCTAATGCCGGACAAATCACCTTCATAATATATTCCGTTGTAATTAAGTTGAGTACTGCCACCCAACATCAAAGCTCCTTTAGTAAAAAAATCGCTTGGAAGGTTGTATTGTGCGAGTGTAAGCAACTCACGTACAGACGTTTTCTTTATCTGTCGCACCATGGCACCGGATACCGGAATATATTTACTTGATGCACCGGAAGTACCGGAACTCAAAGCAAAATGTTTTATTTGTCCGGGCCAAGTAACATCTGTTTCTCCTTCTTGCGACTTATGCCACCATTCTTTATGAATAGTATCATAGTCATATACAGGAACTCTTTTTTGAAATTCCGCAATAAAATTTTGAGAAGTTAAAATTTCACTAAATCCGAAATGCTTGCCAAATTGCGTGTTTTTACATCTACGCAACAACTTTTTTAAAGTCCTCTTTTGAGCTTTTACACCATCTATCACCGGCTGCTTTTGGTATTTTCCCAGCTCTATGGCATTCTTTATCAACGATCCTAATACAGGCATAATACAACATTTAATTACGCTGCAAATATAAACATTTTTATATAATTAGGAACAACAATTTTTGTTACTTATACAAGAAGCGTTTAATACTTCTCTTAGGAGTTTTTTCAAACGATTCTTTGAGCATTTCGATTTTAGCTATTTTACTGTAATTAGGGAGAAGAAGATTAAGATTAATTCTGTTTTCTTCCATAAGTTGAGCAAGTTTCATCTTATCGAGGTCTTCTTGGGAAACTCTGTCATAATCAGGATAAACGAGTGCCACGATTTTTTTATCTCTTTCAATAACCACAGATTCAATAATATAAGGCTGATTATTCAATTTATCTTCAATTTCTTCAGGATAAATATTCTGTCCGCCGGAGCCAAGAATCATATTTTTAATTCTGCCTCGAATAAAAATATTGCCTGCGGCATCAATTACGCCCATATCTCCGGTACGCATCCAGCCATCTTCAGTAAATGCGGCTTTTGTAGCTTCTTCGTTTTTATAATAGCCAAGCATAACATTCATACCTTTGACTTGAATTTCACCGGGTATCTTTGCCTGGTCCTCAGAATCTATTCTGATTTCCATCCTGTGAACTACTTTACCACATGAGCCTTTCTTAAACCTCGACCAATCTTCGTATCCTAACAGCGGTCCACATTCTGTCATGCCATAGCCTACGGTGTATGGTATTTTAATATCTTTCATCACAGACTCAACTTCTTGATTAATAGCAGCTCCACCGACAACTATAGAACGTGTCTGACCACCAAACACATCCATAACTTTAGAACGAATTCTCTTTTTTACAAAAGGCCCGGTAATAGGATTTTTCATCAAAAATTTCATAGAAGGCTTTTTGATAATCGGAAAAACGTTGTTTTTAAAAATCTTCTCAAGCACCAAAGGTACTGTGATAACCAAATAAGGACGGACCTTAGCCATAGCCATCAGTAAAACTTTCGGAGACGGAACTTTACCAAGAAAATGAACGGTAGTTCCTCCAGCAAGCTGATAAAGAAATTCAAAAGCTAATCCATACATGTGAGCCAACGGAAGCATTGAAACAATCGCATCTCCATGATGATTTGGAATACCTTGCAAGCCAAACTCTACATTAGAACTCAAAGTGTTGTACGACAGCATCACACCTTTTGGCGCACTGGTCGTTCCTGAAGTGTAATTTATAATTGCTACATCTTCAAAATTATTTGTAGGATAATTAACATGCTTAATGTTAAACTCATCGTGATATTTATTTTTAAACACCTCATTAAGATGTAGCATTGCAGCAGGCAACTTACCCTCTTTCGAATACAAAACGGCAAAATCGTCAGCAGAAACAGCACCCCTTAAATAAGTAAACTTCTCATGATCCAAACGATCCCATTTCTCCTTCTCTGTGAATAATAATATAGCCTCGGAATGTTCGGTCAATGCCTGAATACTTTCAGCGGTAAAATCATTAAGCAAAGGCACTGCTATGGCTTGATATGTTGTTATAGCAAGAAATGTAACACCCCAATTTACATTGTTTTTCGCACAAAGTACAATCTTGTCACCTTTTTTTACGCCAACTTCTTCAAAAACTATATGTAATCTTGCAATTTTCTCTGCTAATTGACCGTAAGTCAAAAAGTCTTCACCATAATTAACTAATGCGGGAGAATCCCAATAATTTCTCATGCTTTTTTGAATGTAATAAAAAAGATGATTCATCGGTTGTTTTTCCATATTCAACTATATTTTAAAATCTAAAAATAATTTGCAAAGGTACGCCGATAAGAATTATCTTACAAGTTCTATTAAGAATAATATACGTCCTGTTTTTCCTCTTTTTTGCGAAAATATGTTAACAACAAGCATTTTTATTGTCGTTTTTTCCATAAAATATTATATCTTCGCACTTACAAAGTGTATAAACTATATGAATGAAAATATAATATCTGCAAGTGCCTTTTTGACCCAAAAAACATTTTCCGAGTTTATGGGAAACGACATTTGGTTACACAACAGCGTCAAACGCAACACTCGCCAAGATGTCCCTCTAAAATACGAGCAATTATTAATAATATTACCTCTAAGAGGACATATTGAATGCAGTGTTGATTTTGAAAAATACACTTGCACACCATACACTATCGGGTTGATGTTACCGCAGCAAACAGTACAAATACACAGTATCAGCGAAGACTTCCAAAGTGTGTTTTTTCACATCTCATCTGAATTTCTCGATTTGATGAAACAAAACTCGTTGAATCTCATAACATTATACTTTAAAATCAAGCACAAACCACTACTACCACTTTCAGAAGAAGAAAATTTATTTTTATTAAATTGCTACTCTCTTTTACTACAACTCATAAAATCCGCCAACTTCCCCGAAAAGCAAAAAACAGCTTTAAGCATACTCACAACAGCATTTTACAGAATAGAATCTATATATGGAAAACAAGCAACATTTGAAACAGTAAAAAAATCACGAAAACAAACTATATTTGAAAATCTCAACAAACTTGTCTCGATTTTTTATAAAAAATCACGAAATGTAAAGTTTTACGCCGATAAATTATTTGTAACACCTAAATATTTATCAATATGCGTCAAAGAAGTAACAAGTAAAGGAGCGCATGATTTAATCACTGATTATGTTATACTTGAAGCCAAAGCGCAACTCAAAAACACGTCTAAAACCATTTCCGAAATTAGCGATGACTTAAATTTTGCCAATCCTTCTTTCTTTTGCAAATACTTTCGTAACAACACGGGAATGTCTCCAATTGAATATAGATCTCTCTGAAATTTTTAAATAAAATAAACTTTATATAACAAATAACACAGAATATCTATCTGCCAATAACATACCTTCATCATTAAGATTATAATTCAATCCATTAACAATCAGATGATTATATGGTATTTGCGACAAATATTTCTTCGTATTAATCACATAAAACTCACCAAAATATTTTTCAATATTATCCAAATTTATCCCTTTTTTTGTTCTCAATCCGAGCATAATATATTCGTTATAAGCGGTTTTCTTATCAATATTTTCTTTCCCGTAAAAATTGCCAATGCCGGCAAGCCGCATATACTCATCTACCGATGCTACATTCCACCTTCTAATTTTTCCGTTAAAAGAATGAGCACCGGCACCAAGTCCAAGATATTTACCATCATTCCAGTAATTAGTATTATGTTTAGCTTCAAAATCTTTTAAGCAATAATTAGAAATCTCGTAATGAATAAAACCATGTTTATCAAGCATATCGTTAATAATATTATAACAATCTACCACAAAATTTTCATCAGGAATAATTACAGTTTTATCTTCAGCCATTTTCTCCATATAAGTTCCATGCTCCACAGAAAGAGAGTAAGCAGAAATATGCTTTGGATTGAAAGACAACGCAGTATTTATACTATCTTGCCAACTTTCACAAGTTTGCAAAGGTAATCCATAAATAAAATCCAATGAAAAATTATCATAAAACTTATTTATTATCTCCAACGCTTTTTTAGCAGTCGAAGCATTGTGTCTGCGATTGACAATTTTTAATTCTTCATCATTAAACGACTGAATACCAATACTTATCCTGTTAATTGGAGTATACATTTTTAAATCTTTGATATAATCTTCCGTTACATCATCAGGATTGACTTCAATAGTAATTTCAGCATTATCAGCAACAGAAAAGATATTTTTCAAACCATTGAACAATGTTGCTAACTGCTGCACATTTAGCAAAGAAGGAGTTCCGCCGCCGAGATAAACGGAGTTAAGAGTTTTTGTCGGCAAAAAATCCTTTTCATGTTCAGCTTCATTTATCAAAGATTTTACATAGAGTGTGTAATTATCATTTGCTGTTTGCGAATAAAAAGCGCAATAGTAACATCTTGATTTACAAAACGGAAGATGAGCATACAGACCAACAGACATTTTAGAAACTTTTAATGCTGGATTAATAATTTTTCATTATTTTTCAAGACAATTCTGAAAGTAGAGCCTTTGTTTATCGTTGATGATTTCACAAAAATTTTACCTTTATGAAATTCCTCTACAATACGTTTTGCCAAAGACAAGCCCAATCCCCAGCCGCGTTTTTTTGTAGTTACACCCGGATTAAATATTGTTTTTTGCATTGACCTTGAAATTCCTTTACCTGTATCTGTAACATCTATTATACAATATTTGCCGTCTCTAAAGACATTAATTACGATACTGCCCTTTCCGCTCATTGCGTCCACAGCATTTTTGCACAAATTTTCTATCACCCATTCGAATAATTCCACGCATAGCGGCATAATTACAGGTTCTTCCGGCAGATTAACAGTAAACACAACTTTATTTGATGTTCTTTTTTTCAGGTAATTAATTGAATCTTCCACCACATCACCAACATCTGCCATTTCGAGTTTTGGTTCAGAGCCGATTTTTGAAAAACGTTTAGCGATGATTTCCAAGCGTTCAACATCTTTATTAATTTCATCACCAATTTCAGTTTCACCTTTAAGTTTCAGAAGTTCGACCCAAGCCATAATACTAGATAAAGGTGTTCCCAACTGATGAGCCGTTTCCTTTGCAAGCCCTGCCCACACCTGATTTTGTTCCGATTTACGCGCCGTACTGAAAAGAAAATAGCTGATCACTGCAAACAGAAACAGAATCATCATCTGTATTATAGGAAACACTTTAAGTCTAAACAGATATGCCGACTCTTGATAAAAAATATAATTTACATTATCACTCAACGAAAGCTCTATTGGCGAACCCTTTGAAGACATCTTATCAATAGCTTTCAGCAAAAAAGCCGTATCTGTCCGTTGAACAGAACTAAAATGGCTGGTTGCTATTATGTTTTTCTTTGTACTATCTGTAACTATTACCGGCACCGAAGCAGAATTAATAACAGTTTCTGCAAAGAAGTCTGTTATTAAACTTTCAAGATATTCTTTCAGCTGCGTAAAATGCCTTGAGTCTTTATAAAAAATATAATTCACAACGCCATAAGTAGATATTTTAACCGGCTCATAAACAGAAAATTCCTTTAATAAATCACCACGCAGATAAGGAACGGTATCTGTGTCAAAATCTACATTAGTAGCTCCTATTATTCGATAATTCCGGTCGGTTTGGATTACCGGTATTGTCGTATTATTTGATATAATATGAACATAAAAAGTAAGGTCGCCAGCTTCATCTGATACAAGCATACGCATAGCCTGTGCAAGAATTTCCACCTTAGAACGCTCTTCTTCCTGCAATTTTGCAAAAAATATTTCCGTAGATTTTACCAACTCCGCTCTATGCTTAACAGCATCTGCCCAAATAATCAAATTCTTCTGCTCATCCATAGCAAACTCTCTCACAAGACGGTTGGTATACCATATAGAAGAAGCTATTATCACTATAACTACAAGTGATAAAATCCATTTCCAACGATTATTTGTCATATAAATATTCATTGTTTATTACTTTTTCAATACTTTGAAATAAAAATCTTTATTATCGGTTTTTAATTGCAAAACATAATAGCCGCTTTTAATATCCGAAAAACACATGGTAACTACATTATAATTATGATTGACATTAGTTGCTTGACACACAACCTTTCCGGATACATCGACAAGTTGAGCATACCTGACAAATAAAGTTTCATCTCCAATAGTTTCATCAAGAACAACAGTTATTTTATCTTCAAAAGGATTAGGATAAAGTATAGGAGTAACTCTAATAAAATCCTGAAGCATAATTATTTTAGGATATACACCTGATTTATAAAGCGTTATGCTCACATCATAAATTCCGGCTGATTTATACAAAACATTTTCAGGCTGAAAAAGAGACGAGTATGAAGGTTCTCCGCCTTCAAAATACCACAAACACGAATCGGGATTTCCAAAAAAGTTAGTTTGAAAACTAACCTCATCACCAACTAAAACATTAGGAGAATACAAACTGTATAATGATGAATTATTGATAGAATAAGCTATGTCGGAAATTGTTAGATTATCAGTATAGCCTTGTAATTCAGTAACTCCGGAGTTTGTCGGGTCTAACCAGCAATCAAGTCGATTTATAGAATCGTTGCCGTTAGAAGTCCACGAGTATGATAGTTTTCCATAATAATCCGCAGAATTAGGTGTGTCGCAAGACGAATTGCCTCCTGTCAAAGTTCCGATAACATTACCTTCAGCGTCAATTAAAGGAGAACCGGAAGAGCCACCTTCGGTAACGCCATGTCCCGATTCTGTCTCCTGCCAATAAACCTTCCAGTGTGTCATCTTCAGAGAACCGCTATTCCACGGACTTTCCGATATATTGTATGCAGACGAAACCTTTTTCACATCACCGTTAGGGTGATGAACTGACTTGGCGGTAGACTCTAAGTCACCCGAAACATCCCAACCGGAGAAATAAGCATTATAATCTTCCGGAATCACAGAATCTATAAGCTTAAGCAAATAAAAATCAGAGCCTAAAATAACATTATAATTTTCAGAATAAGCAATTGGATAACAGCCAATTAAAGATTTTTTTTCAGGCTCTTCAGATGCCGGCTCACAATAAGGGTCTTCATAATCAAAATAAAAAATCCATTTTGCAAACTCCAACTTTTTAGTCTCTTGCGCACAATGCCACGCCGTAAGAACATAAGGCTCTCTATTCTGCAAAGTATTATTCATCAAAGTTCCGGTGCAAAGATAATATTTACCGCTCGCTAAAATGTATAACCTCATCACAGCATTTGCAGTAACTCTTACTGAACTGCCTTCCGGACAATTGATGTTCACATTACACAAACCTGAATCTTTATCATCAGCAAATACATCATAAAAAAAATATGAAAATCCATCAATAGTGAAATCAAAATCCTCAAGTTGCTGCTTTGAATTACAATTATATTCCAAAATAATAACATCTCCCTTAACAGGTGAAATAGTAAACGTATTGTCTTCTAAAACATTAGACGTATTGAAAGAGCCTAAAACATCTGAAAGATCCTTATTATACACAAAAAGAGAAGCATTGGGAGACATCTTAATATCAGAAAAAGAAATACCGACAGCTTTGGCTTCTGCAATATAAAAAGAAATGATATAGACATAATTGTCGCCATCGACAGCAGTTACATTATCAATAATATTTTTACGGGAATAATCTGCATCAATAAAAAATCCGACATGCCGGCGACAACCGTCTTTACAAACTTCTTCCATGTTTTTCTGCATATACTCAATGTCAGCTTTCACCGGAACAACAGTTTTGCTACTGCAAATTTGCGAATGAGCGAAGCTATACGGATAGCCACCATGCGAAATCTGCGCATACAAAGAGCTAAAACTGCAAGCAAATAAAACAATAAAACAACATAGAAGATTTTTAGACATAATAAATTTTTATGTAGTTGAATAACGCTTTAAATAG
>Ga0265294_10004896_pt1 | contig 16496 bp, 20 predicted proteins | sample MunlanPumphouse3_FD_192504 | JGI IMG/M metagenome (GOLD analysis project Ga0265294, IMG submission 192504) | Groundwater microbial communities from a municipal landfill in Southern Ontario, Canada - Pumphouse #3 | ecosystem: Environmental > Aquatic > Deep subsurface > Groundwater | place...
TTACCCCTTGATGTAGGGGTAATTGTCAATAATGTAGGTACAGCAGTAGCCATTGCCGATGCAGTTGAATTAGGTATACCTCTAATTGAACGAGTGGTAACCTTAAGTGGTGATGGCGTCAAAAACACAGCTAATTACCTGGTAAGGTTAGGGACACTTTTTAGTGATTTAATTGCCCAAAGCGGTGGATATTCCGGAGAAATTGAGAGGATAATTTCGGGCGGTTTAATGATGGGTAAAACTGTTTATTCTGCAGAAGTACCTGTAATTAAGGGCAGTTCCGGTATAGTCGTAATAAAAAAAGTAAGTCGAAAAAAGGTAAGGGAATATAATTGTGTCAGATGTGGTAAATGTATTGAAGCGTGTCCACTATTTTTAGAACCCACGACGATAGCTAAACTAGCGAAAAGAGGATTATGGGAAGAGGCAGAAAAAAATTATGCGATGAGCTGTATTGAATGTGGCTCTTGTGTCTTTGTTTGTCCAGCGAGAATTCCACTTGTTCAGTATATTCGTCGTGCTAAGCAGGCTATTGGAGCAGCTAAAGCTGCCGCCAGAGCTAAAGCCAATAAGGATGGTGGTAATAAATGATAAATAGTCAGGAGCATTTATTGCTAGTTTCTTCTTCACCGCACATTCACAGTGAAAATAGCGTTGCTAAGGCCATGCGTGATGTTATGATTGCTCTTATACCTGCTTTAATCGCTGCTTTATATTATTTCGGAATTGCTGCGGCAAAAGTAATTTTGACCTGTGTTCTTGTGGCGGTGTTATGTGAAGTTATAGCCCAAAAAATAATGAAGAGAGAAGTAACAGTGGATGACGGCAGTGCCGTAGTTACGGGATTATTATTAGCCTTTTGTCTTCCGCCAACTAGTCCTTTATGGATGGCCGGAATTGGAGCCGCTGTGGCGATTATCATTGGTAAACAGATGTTTGGGGGATTGGGCAACAATCTTTTTAATCCAGCTTTAATTGGCAGAGCTGTGCTCTTAGCCTCTTGGCCGGCAGCCATGACTAACTGGGTAGCTCCACTAGATGGGGTTACTACAGCCACTCCCTTAGGAATGTTAAAAGCAGGAGCTGTACAGCACCTTCCCTCTCTAGGGGATTTGTTTATCGGTAATGTCGGTGGGAGTTTAGGTGAAACATGTGCTGTAGCTTTGATTCTTGGTGGGATTTATTTATTATATAGAGGTCAGATTGATTGGCGCATCCCTTTTTCTTTTCTCGGTACGGTTTTTGTTTTTACTTTGATCTATGGTACTGTAATAGGAGAAGGCTTGTGGTATCCTTTGTTTCATCTCCTGAGCGGCGGATTACTGCTAGGCGCATTCTTTATGGCTACAGATTGGGTCTCTAGCCCAATTACCCAAAAAGGTAAACTGATTTTTGGGTGCGGATGCGGTATTTTGGTAGTAGTTATTCGTTTGTTTGGCGGATACCCGGAAGGTGTTTGCTATTCAATTTTACTGATGAATATGATTACACCATTGATTGATCGTTATACTAAAGCTCGTGTGTTTGGGGGTGTAAGTAAACATGCGTAATATAGTGAAGCTTGGCGTGTTTTTATGTATTATTGCCGGAATTGCCGGATTATCTCTTTCTTATGTTAATGGGCTTACTTATCCCATTATTCAACAGCAATTAGAAGACGAAAAACTAAACGGTTTTCAAGAAGTATATCCCGGTGCAAAGGACATAAAGGATGAGAGCAGTAAATATTTAGGCAGTAATTCTGATCCTCTCTTAACGGAAGTAAATGTTGTTTATGATGAGAATAATGCGGTAGGTGTTATTTATACAGCAGAACCGGCGGGATACAGTGGGAAAATTCAATTGTTAGTAGGTCTGGATATTTCGGATAAGAAGATAACAGCGATTAAAATTTTGAGTCAATCGGAAACCCCGGGTCTGGGTGCTAAGGCGAAAGAAAGTTTCTTTACTGATCGCTTCAAAGCCAAAAAAACGGAAAGCGTTTTGGAAGTTGTGACCAAAGAACCGGTAGGTGATAGTGAGGTTTTAGCTATTACTTCGGCGACGATAACTTCTAAGGCTGTTACAACCGGTGTTAATGCTGCTCGACAACATTTTCTCGATAACTTTGTGCAGTAATTTTGTGCAGAAATTTTGCGAAACGAGCTTGTAAGATTATTTTGTAGATAGGAGGTAAATTGTTGCGATGAGCTTATTTAAAGAATTTAGTAAAGGAATTATCCGTGAAAACCCGCTTTTCCGGCTTGTCTTAGGAACCTGTCCTTCTTTAGCTATCACAACCTCAGTTGATAATGCACTGGGTATGGGGGTGGCCTTTACCGGTGTACTAATAGCTTCTAATATGGTGATTTCCGCTTTACGCAAAATAATTCCGGATAGTATTCGGATTCCTAGTTATATTGTGATTATTGCTGCTTTTGTTTCGGTAGTAGATATGTTGTTGCATGCCTTTTCGCCCGATATATATGAGAGCTTAGGTATTTTTATTCCTTTAATTGTGGTAAATTGTATTATTCTAGGTCGTGCTGAAGCTTTCGCCAATAAAAACAGTGTTTTACCATCTTTCATGGATGGATTAGGAATGGGGGTTGGCTATACTTTAGCCTTGACCATCATTGCTACTATCAGAGAAGTATTAGGTGCCGGAACATTTTTAGGATATGCGGTTATGCCAGTTTCAGCCCCATCAGTCCTAATTATGATTCTTCCTCCTGGGGCTTTTCTGACCTTAGGGTGTACCCTAGCTTTCCTCAACATGATGCAGAACAGAAAAAAGCTGAAAAATAAACGTAATCCACAGATCAAGCTTAATGAGCAGGTTGCTCAATTAGCAAGTAGTAATTAAGGAAGGAGGCAGATTAAATGCGTGAGATGATAATTATCATTATTAGTGCCGTTTTAATTAACAATATCGTCTTGTCTCAGTTTTTAGGGATTTGTCCTTTTTTGGGTGTTTCGAAGAGACTTTCTTCGGCAATTGGCATGGGTGTTGCGGTAATCTTTGTTTTAACTCTGTCTTCCTTAATTACCTGGGCAGTGCAAATCTTTGTGCTGGATAAACTGGGTATTGGGTATTTGCAGACGATTGCTTTTATTTTGGTTATTGCCGCTTTGGTTCAATTTGTGGAAATGGTCATGAAAAAGAATACCCCCGATCTTTATAATGCCTTAGGTGTATATCTTCCCTTGATTACCACAAATTGTGCTGTCTTAGGTGTAGCAATTATTAATATTCAAGAATCGTATACTTTTATGCAAACCTTTGCCAATAGTTTAGGTAACGGAATAGGGTTCACGTTGGCGCTGATTTTATTTGCCGGGATTAGAGAAAGATTGGAAGACGCGGATTTACCTAAGAGTATGTCAGGATTGCCGATTGCTTTGATTACAGCGGCTTTAATGTCGATCTCATTCTTAGGATTTACCGGTCTTTTATAATGAGTACGGAGGTAGAACGTGATGATTTATGCTGTTTTAAGTTTGGCTGTTCTAGGAGCAGTCTTTGGCATAGTACTTGGTGTAGCTGAAAAGAAGTTTGCAGTTGAAGTTGATCCGCGGATTGAAGCAATCATAGCAGTTTTACCCGGTGCTAATTGTGGCGGTTGTGCTTATCCCGGTTGTAGCGGTTATGCTGAGGCTATTGTTGCCGGTACAGCACCTTTGAATGGGTGTGCACCTGGCAAAGAGGAGGCGCATCAAAAAATTGCAATGATTATGGGGGTTAATGCCGGAGCTGCAAGTAACAGGAAGGTAGCTCAGCTTTTTTGTCATGGCGGCTCGGAGAAAGCGGTTCTTAATTATGAATATGAAGGTGTGCAAGACTGCCATGTTGCGGCAACTATGTTTAAAGGACCAAAAGCTTGCAGCTTTGGTTGTATTGGTTTAGGTAGCTGTGTACAGGCTTGCTCTTTTGGGGCGATGACAATGGGACCAGATCAACTGCCGGTGATTGATTATGATTTGTGTACAGGATGTAACGCTTGTGTCAATAATTGTCCGCAAAATGTCTTGAATCTGGTGGAAACCAATCATCTTGTACATGTTCGTTGTAGTAATAAGGAAAAAGGGAAAACTGCTAAAGAAGCTTGTTCTATTGCTTGTATAAAATGTAAGATCTGTGAAAAGAATTGTCCGGAAGGTGCAATTACGGTAATAACTGATGCGGTGGGTAGTTTAGCGGTAATTGATTATGAAAAATGTTCAAATTGCGGGATCTGTGTGGAAAAGTGTCCGACAAAAGTAATTGAAAAATTGTTACCGTTGACAGCATGTGCCCAAGATCAAGATATTACTTCCAGTCAGAAACCTGCGGGTTGTCAACAATGTGGTCTTTGTCAGTAAAAGGTAGGAGATATTAATGAGAAAAGTCTATCGTATACTGGTGATTAGTTTGCTTTCTTTGGCGGTTCTTAGTGTTTTTTATTTTTTATTATTAAAGCAAGAGCATAAATTGACCAGTGAAGAATTCTTAATGGATACTTTAGTCAGTATTAGTACTTATGGTGCTGATACTGACTTTTTGCAAGAAGCTACGGAAAAAGCTTTTAAAGAAATGAGAAGGATCGCTACTTTAAGTGACCGGTTTCCTTCTCCCGGGACAACAGCTTCTGAATTAAGTGAAATTGTAAAAACTAATAGTATGGCTGGGATTGAACCTGTTGTTCTTAACGAAGATGTCTTTACCATGTTGCAGTTAGCCCAAGAGTATAGTCAATTAACCAAAGGGGAATTCGATGTAACTATTGGTCCTATCCTTGACCTTTGGGGCTTTGGACATGATCAACAAAAAGTACCGACAAATAATGAATTAGAGGATGTTTTACCCTTAGTAAACTATAGGAACTTAATTTTAGATAAAGAAAAAAAATCTGCATTTTTAAGTCAAAAGGGGATGTCTTTGGATTTAGGCGCTGTAGCGAAAGGTTATGCCGTGGAAAAAGCTGCGCAAATTTTGCAAGAAGAGGGAGTAAAAAAGGCGCTGATTAATGCAGGGGGGAATATTAGGGTTATTGGTAAAAAAACGAAGACAGATTTCTGGAAAATAGGTATCCAAGATCCTCGTGATCCCTTAGCTTTAATTGGGATACTTTCTTTAGAAAATGAAGCTGCTGTTACTTCTGGTGACTACAACCGAACGATTGAAATCGCAGGGAGATCATACCATCATCTTCTTTCTGCACAAACAGGTTATCCTGCCGGGAATAATATGAGTGTTACGGTGGTTGCTCCTGATGCAGGACAGGCTGATTTGCTTTCCACATCTTTATTTTTATTAGAGCCACAACAGGCCCTAGCGTTAGTTGCGGAACTAAGCAAGGTCGAAGTAATTATTGTTACTGCGGACAAAAAAATCTTATGTAGCCCTGGTTTAAAAGATAAATTTGTCTATAGCGCTGGTGAGGGATATAGTTATGACTAAAGCTGATCAAAAATTAATATTGATCTTGTTATTAATAGGTCTCTTAACTTTTTCTTTCAGCAAGTTTATTTCTTATACTCAGGAACCTGTATCGCAAAGTCAGGTTGTGATCAAGGTTAGCGGTGAGCATGTTGAGACAGTTTCCTTGCAGGCAGAGGCTCCTCTGCAGAGATATATTATTACGGGCAAGGTAGGTAAGGCCATTGTAGAAACGGAAGGGTTAAAAGTACGGATGTTAGAAGCGCCTTGTCCGGATCAGATTTGTGTTAAACAGGGATGGATTAATAATCCCCAACGGGCGATTATTTGTGTTCCTAATGAGGTTGTTATATATCTTGAGGCAGAATCAATTATTGATGCCACAACTGGTTAAAAGGTGAGATTAATCATGCTAAAAACGCGAAGGTTGGTATTTTTTTCTCTTTTTGTGACCTTAGCAACGGCATTGGGTTTTTTAGAACTGTTATTACCTAATCCTTTCCCCTTGCCGGGTGTAAAATTAGGTCTTGCTAATATTGTGACGTTGTTGGTGCTTTATGTTTATGGAACAAAAGATGGGTTAGCAGTAGCTTTACTGAGGGTTTTTTTTGCTTCTTTATTAAGCGGAACTTTTCTTTCGGTTAGCTTCATGTTAAGTCTTTCCGGGGCTGTTTTAAGTACTTTATTTATGGCGTTCTTTATAAGATTTCTTCCTGCACTAAGTATTATTGGGGTAAGTATGGTGGGGGCAGTATCACATAATGTAGGACAATTATTAACAGCTTCTTTTTTAATTCAAACGCCCTATATTTTTTATTATCTTCCTGTGTTACTTTTAGCTGGTTTACCTACCGGATTAGCTACAGGTTTTCTTGCGCGCTTGTTATTACGTTATCTTCCAGAAATAAAAACTAATAGTTATAAAAATAATTAAAACCGTATAGTAGATACTACACGGTTTTTATCAATCAGGTTATCTCTGAATTTTTTAGGGTTACGGTTGCTGACCTTTGAGGCTTTCTTCGGCATACTGAACCAGTTTTCTGGTCATGTAGCCACCTACATAGCCATTTTGTCTGGAGGTCAAACTTCCTTTATCAATATTAGCATAGTTGTTAATTCCTAATTCTCCAGCCATTTCATATTTCATGTTATTTAAGAAATTTTTTGCTCCTTCAACTGCTGGCGTATTTGAGTTTCTGGCCATTTTCTTTTCCTCCTTTATTTTTGGTTTAAAAAGCTATTCATATCTTTTGCAATTGTGGGAAAGATATGTGATAAAGTTTTTTACAAATTTACCAGTAATAATTAAATTTTCATTGTTCAGGCACATTATCAATTTCACGCCATATTATTATAAATGACTGTAAAAAATGGAGGTGAAGCTGTAATGGGTTTGGGTACATTAATTATTACTGTAGTAACCCTCTTAAACAGCTTATTACTTCTTGCCTATTTTCTGAATAATAATGCTTTTCCCCATCCTCTTTCGGAAAAAGAAGAAAGTTTTTATCTTGATAAGGTACAAACAGGCGATCTTAATGCCAGAAATATTTTAATTGAACATAACTTAAGATTAGTTGCTCATATCGCTAAAAAGTTTGAAGGAATTGGGGATGATAAGGATGATATTATTTCCATTGGCACGATCGGTTTAATCAAAGCAATTAATACTTTTGATGCAGGTAAGGGGACTAAATTAGCAACCTATGCGGCACGTTGCATCGAAAATGAAATTCTCATGCATATCCGGGCAACAAAAAAAAATAAAGGGGAGGTATCCCTTTATGATCCTATTGGTGTAGATAAAGAAGGTAATGAAATTACTTTAATTGACGTTTTAGGTACTCATCCGGATATTGTGCCGGATGTAGTACAAACAAATATTGAATTTCAACAGACTTTAGCCAAGATTAAACATCTTAGTAAACGGGAGAGAAAAGTGTTAGAGATGCGTTTTGGATTAATAAATGGTTTTCGCAAGACACAGCGAGAAATAGCTAAAATGTTAGGAATATCTCGTTCTTATGTTTCTCGTATTGAAAAGAGAGCATTAGAAAAGTTAATTAAAGAATTAAAGTAATTAATCTAAAAAAGGAGAAAAAAAAGACCTCATTTTTCGAGGTCAGAGGAAGAATTAAAGATGTTGTTTAAATATTTATATAAAGGAAAGATATAAGTTCAATTATAATTATATCTTAACCACTGCCTGAAGTAAAGATATAAAATTCCAGGAATGTTTTTTAATAGTATTTATGATAAAATTATTATTAGTAATTGGATAGGAGTAGATCATGAATTTTTTAAAGCCTGATTTAAGGGTTAGTTCGTTAAGCTCTATTAAGCTTGAATCGTTTTGGCAGATGGGAAAAAGAGGAATAATCCTAGATCTTGATAATACAATAACTCCGTGGAATGAAATGGAAATAACGGCCGATGCCCAATCTTTTCTGCAGAATGCCTTTAATTTAAATTTCAAATTATTTTTATTAACAAATGCTAAGCCCAAAAGAACAAAGGAAATTGCTCATAAATATGCCATAGACTATCTTGCACCAGCATTAAAACCACGAAAACGTGCCTTTTTAAAAGCCTTGAGCGTAATAGATTTAGAGGCAAATCAAGTTCTGGTAGTCGGTGATCAGATTTTTACTGATATCTTAGGCGGGAATCGCGTAGGATGTTTTACAATATTAGTAACTCCTGTTTCGAAGCAGGAGTTTGTCGGGACAAAGTTAGTACGTGTTTTAGAAGCTATGGTCAATCGTTGGACTGGTTGAGTTAGTTTGTGATATATTTTTATATTAATGTTTAAGGTTAAGCAAAGAAGTTTATGCTAATTTTAGGTCGAGATAGTACTTAAGGCAGGTGAGGTTATTTGAAAACAAACATTATTTTAATCGGATTTATGGGAACAGGCAAAACTGCTGTGGGCAAAAGACTAGCTACTATTTTGGATAAATCATTTTTTGACACAGACCAGGAAGTTGAAGAAGTTACAGGAATGCCAATCTCTCAATTATTTAATAAATATGGAGAGGTTAGGTTTCGCTCAGAAGAAAACTTAGCTATTCAACGATTATTAAAAAAGGATAATTGTATTATTGCTACTGGAGGAGGCATTGTTTTAAACCACGAAAATATTGATTACTTGGCCCAAAACGGTGTAGTTATTTGTCTGACGGCTAGACCGGAAATTATTTATGAAAGAGTAAAAAGAAGAAACAATCGCCCCTTATTAAAAAAGGGTAATTTACAGGATACAATTATTAAACTAATGAAAGAACGGGAAGAATTATATAAACGAGCTGATTATTATATTGATACTTCAGAATTGGACTTTCGAGATATTATTGAAAGGATCATCGTTTTTTTAGAGGAGTATTGGCAAGTACCCATTAGGGTTCAACAATCTGAAAATTGGTGTTAAAATCGCATCTAAACTGCCCTTTAAGGGCAGTTTTTAGGTACGGGTTTTTTAATTGAACAAGAAGTCATTAAAGAGGGATTTATCGGGAAAATGTCGAATATTCCTTTAATGAGGACGAAAAACGAGGACGAACCAAGGGGGGATTTATTTGGATGCGATTAAAATATTAAAAAAGGCATTAGAACTAGGGGCTTCAGATATACATTTATCAGTGGGAACGCAACCAGCCTTTAGGATTAATGGTAGATTAACTCGTTGGTACATAGATGATGACAAATCTTATAAATTAACTCATGATGAAATTATGGATTTTATTCGCGAAGTTATGGATCAAGAAAAATTAGCATCATGGAGGGAGAATGGGGAAATTGATTTTTCTTTTTCCATTCCAAGTTATTCCAGATTCAGAATAAACTGTTATCGCCAACGGGGATGCCCCAGTTTGGCCATCAGACCTGTTCCTTATGAAATTCCGCCTTTAGATGTTTTAGGAGTGCCGGAGGCTATTATTAGTCTAATCGAAAAAAAGAATGGACTTATTTTGGTTACGGGTACCACAGGATGCGGAAAATCCACGACACTTGCTGCATTAATAAATAAAATAAATAAAGAAGAAGAAAAACATATTATTACGATTGAAGATCCAATTGAGTATCTTTATCAGCATGAGAAAAGTATAATTGATCAAAGGGAATTGGGTAGTGATACTTTCTCTTTTGCCAAAGCCTTACGCTCTTGTCTTAGACAAGACCCTGATGTTATTTTAATTGGGGAGATGCGTGATTTAGAGACGATATCTACGGCAATTACAGCTGCTGAAACAGGTCATTTAGTGTTAGCCACATTACATACTAATAGTGCTGCTCAATCAATAGATAGAATTATTGACATTTTTCCTCCTAATCAACAAGAACAGATCAAGGTTCAACTAGCCGCTACTTTACAGGGGATCATAACTCAACAATTATTACCTAGGGCTGATGGAAATGGGATGGCGTTAGCCTCTGAGGTATTGATAACCGTTCCTGCTGTCCGTAACTTAATTAGAGAAGGAAAAACTCATCAAATCACTACAGTATTACAAACTGGTACTCGTTGGGGAATGCAAACGATGGATATATCTTTACGTAATTTGGTTTTAAAAAACATGGTGAAAATAGATACCGCTATGAACTATACCAATGATAAGGAGAGTTTTGCTCGTTGTCTCAATATGATGTAATTATTACAGCTAAAGATTCGGTCATTTGTTTTAAGATTTTTAAGGAGTGATCTTTGTGGCATCAGCTTTATTACTAGTATTTACCTTTATCTTTGGTCTTATTTTTGGTAGTTTTTTAAATGTTTGTATTTATCGTTTGCCTAGAGAGGAAAGTATTATTTTTCCTCCTTCTCATTGCACCTTATGTGAGCAAAAATTAAAAGTAAAAGATTTAATTCCAGTATTAAGCTATATTTTCTTGAAAGGGAAATGCCGTTATTGTAATGATAAAATACATTGGCGTTATCCTGTTGTGGAATTAATTAATGGTTTAGGTTGGTTGGCTTTAATTTCAATTTACGGTATTACACTTGAGGGAATAGCGGCTATTTTTCTTTTTTCTATTTCTTTAGTAATAACACTAATTGATTTAGAGCATTACCTTATCTTAAATAATGTACTTGTCTGTCTCTTCCTTTGTGGAATTATTTTTCACTTTTTTTCTGCGGAGCTTAGTTTAAAGGGAAGGTTATTGGGAATGATTGTCGGTTTCGCCATCCCTTTTCTCTTAGCGATAATCAGTCGTGGCGGTATGGGGGGAGGGGATATTAAGTTATGTGCAGTTATGGGATTCTGGCTAGGGTTCCCCGGTGTATTTCAAGCTGTTTTTATCGGAGCTATTCTGGGCAGTATAGTAGGCATAACCTTAATGATCATCAAAGTAAAAAAGCGAAAAGACCCAATTCCTTTTGGTCCCTTTTTGATGGCCGGGTTTTTGCTGATCTTTCTTTTTCAAGAACAATTACTTTCTTGGTATTGGTCATTATTTTATTAAAAGGAGGATAAAATCTTGGAGTTAATAAATTATACTATTAATTGGATCTGGGAGGTAATGGATGAGGTTTTACCCAAATACCCTGATGTTTGTCAATGTGAACGTTGTCGTTATGATATGGCAGCGTTAGCGGCTAATAATCTTAAAACAGGTTATGTCGTAAGTCATAATGGCTATGTTTATACTAAAACAAAAATACTCTCTCAACAAAATAAAGCTGATATCTTGTCAGAGGTAATTAAAGCGATAAATACAGTGAGTAAAAATCCACATCATGATAAAGAATAAGTATATTTTTATGTAAAGTTTGATAGGTTAAGATAATAAAAGAATTTTTTTGATGAGGTTAACAAATGGAGAAAAAAGAGATCACAGAAATATTAAAAAATGCCTTAAATAGTGGTGCTGATTTTGCGGAGCTGTTTTGGGAACAAAAAGAAACAGTGGGGATTAATTGTGAGGAAAACCGTATTGAAAGGATTAATTCCGGACTCGATGAAGGTATAGGGATTAGAGTTATTGCCGGAGAAAAGACATCTTATGCCTATACAAATGATCTATCAATAGATAGACTTTTAGAGGTTGCGGAAATTGCGGGGAAAGGTGCCCAAAAAAATCAGGATTTAAGAGGGCTTAAAGATTTTGCAACACCACCGTCACCTCTCAAAATAGAAATTAAAAAACCACCTCAGGAAGTTAAGATTGAGGATAAAGTTCAAGTGGTTCTTGCGGCTAATGAAACGGCGAGACGAGTCGATCAACGGATTCGCCAGGTTACAGTAAATTATGGTGATGTTAGACAAAAAGTAACTATTGCCAATTCTGATGGTGTCTATGTGGAAGACCTGCGAACAAGAACCAGACTTTCTGTTCATGCCGTTGCTTCTGAAGGTAATCTTGTTCAGACCGGTTTTCATTCTGTAGGGGGGAGTAAAGGGTTTGAATTATTAGAAGAGGAAGACCCTACACAGATTGCGGAAACAGCAGCGAAAAAAGCCATCCTGATGTTAACTGCCCAACCGGCACCTTCAGGGAAAATGCCCGTTGTTTTAGCTGGAAAAGCTGGGGGAACAATGGTTCATGAAGCTTGTGGACATGGTTTAGAAGCTGACCTTGTGCAAAAAGGGTTATCCCTTTATGCCGATAAAAGAGGACAGGAGGTAGCGTCTCCCTTGATTACTGTAGTAGATGACGGATTAATCAGTGGGAAATTTGGCACTACTTCTTATGACGATGAAGGGACACCTTATAGTAAAAAAGTACTAATTAATAAAGGCGTTTTAAAAAATTATATGTATGATCTAATTACTGCAAAGCGAGACAAGGTAAAATCCACCGGAAATGGGCGGCGTGAATCATATAAAGATCGTCCAATTCCTAGAATGAGAAACACTTATATTGCTTCGGGGAAAACCGATCCGGAAAAAATCATTAAAGAAACAAAAGAGGGGTTACTGGTAACTTCCATGGGTGGGGGTCAGGTTAACACCTTAAACGGTGATTATGTTTTTGATGTGGCGGAGGCCTATGTGCTTAAAGAGGGAAAAGTACTTTATCCTGTCAGAGGAGCAACGCTTACCGGTAATGGACCGGAGACCCTAAGATTAGTTGATTTGGTAGGTAAAGACATTGGTTTTACTATCGGAGTATGTGGTAAAGAAGGTCAGGGTGTTCCTGTTTCTGATGCTCAGCCCACAATGGCAGTAAGAGAGTTAATTGTGGGGGGAACAGGAGAAGAATCGACTCCTCAGGGAAAGAAAATACGTCGTTTATAAAGTTTAAACTATATTTCTTAGATAGAAAAAGGAGTGAAATATTTGATGGAATCCGTAGCTCCGAAAGTATTGGCCTTAGCCCAAAAAAAAGGTGCAGAGACAGCGGAAGTGTTTCTTTTGAAATCCCGGGAATTAACCATTGAGGTGATGGGACAAGAGGTGGAAAATTTAAAACTCTCGGAAGAACAAGGTTTTGGGCTACGGGTTATTTCCCACAACAGATTAGGTTATGCCTATAGTTCGGATTTATCCGAGCGGGCTATCCAGCAAACGGTAGAAAGAGCTATTGATAATTCTCGCTTAGTTGCCGAGGATTCTAACTGGAATGTGGCTGAACCGGGTAATAGCTATCCTGAATTAGACCTTTATGATCAGGAGACTATCCGGAAACCTTTAGCCGAAAAAATTATTTTAGCTAAAGAGTTAGAAAAGGCAGCCTTTGCTTCTGATTCTCGGATAAGACAGGTAGAAAAGGCGGTTTATCAAGATTCTTCATATCAGACAGCTCTTTTTAATACACGTGGTTTGGCCCGAAACTATCAAGGCACTTATTGTGGTTTATATGGAATTGCCATTGGACAGGAAGGCACAGATGCAGAGACAGGTTTTAGTATGAGTTATGCTTTGAAATATCAAGATTTAAACCCCTTTAAGGTTGGACAGGAGGCCGGAGAAAAAGCTGTGCGGATGCTAGGAGCAAAATCGATGCCCTCCGCTAAAATTCCGGTTGTTTTTGATCCTCATGTGATGACCGGAGTTTTAGACGTTCTGCAGAGAGCTTTTTCCGGAGAAGCAGTCTTAAAAGGGACTTCTTTTTTGGCCGGGAAAGAAGGGCAGAAGGTTGCCAGTCCCCTGGTCAATATAGTTGATCATGGCTTTTTGGCAGAACAGGTAGCATCGGCACCTTTTGATAGTGAAGGAATGCCCACGGCAGAAACGAGACTGATTAATAGGGGAGAGTTACAAGGATTTCTGCATAATCTCTATACAGCACGAAAAACCGGCGCTCATTCTACCGGAAATGCCGTCAGAGGAAGTTATAAGTCAACACCTGAGGTGGGTACTACTAATTTTTATTTAGAGAAAGGTTCAGTATCCCCAGCACAGTTGTTAGGAGATGTAAAAAAAGGCTTATATGTGACCGAGGTGATGGGATTACATACTGCTAATCCTATTTCAGGGGATTTTTCTTTAGGGGCTGCGGGATTATTAATTGAAAACGGAAAATTGACTACACCGGTTAAAGGAATAGCTATTGCAGGGAATTTGCAGGAATTATTACTGGGTATTGAGGCGATAGCTGATGATCTGACTTTTTATGTAGGGTTAGGATCTCCCACCGTCAGAATTCAAGGACTGATGATTAGCGGAAAATAAAGAGAAAGTACTAGGAAATTAGTATTTTTTATGATAAAATTCAGTGGAGATTTATGGATGAGGATTGGTGTGTGGTAATAGTGTTTAAAGTTTGCATAATTCATGGACCTAATCTGAATTTACTGGGTCAAAGGGAAACTTCATTATACGGGGAAATTACCTTCGCAGACTTAAATGAACAATTAGTCAATTATGGAAAAGGGTTAAGCTTAGAAGTTACTTCTTTTCAATCGAATTTTGAAGGAGCTATTGTGGAAAAAATACAAGCAGCAACAGATTTTGATTATCTGATTATCAATGCGGCAGCATATACTCACACCAGTATTGCCATTAGAGATGCTCTCTTGGCCGTAAATGTTCCGGCAGTGGAAGTACATATCACTAATATTCAGCAAAGGGAGGATTTCCGCCGGCATTCTTTCCTTGCAGATGTAGTTCAGGGGCAGATTATCGGCTTAGGCATCTTTGGTTATCGCTTAGCCTTAGATTTTGTAGCTTATTCATTACAAGGAGGAACCGCTCTTGTCCAGACTTGCTAAGGTTACCAACTGGCTACAGGAAAAAGGATTAGATGCAATTTTAATTACTAATTTAGTTCATTGTGATTATTTAAGTGGATTTAGCGGGACAAATGCCTGTATCCTGATTACTGGTTCTGGCGCCAAGAATTTCTTGATAACTGATTTTCGTTACAAGGAACAAGCTTTAACCGAAGTAAAAGGATTTGATTTAGTTCAGATAAAAGGTACCCTTTTTCAGACACTAGCGGATATTTTTCGAAGTCATGCTTTAAAGAAAGTAGGCATAGATGAAGATGATCTCAGTATTAGTAAATACAAAGGTTTAAAAAAAGCTGTTTCCGAAGTCACTTTTTATCCAGTTTCTGATCCTTGTCATCAATTGAGAACAGTAAAGGATAAGGCTGAACTGGAATCGATAAAAAAAGCGGTTGAAATAAGTGATAAGGCGTTTTTACATATCCTGGATTTTATCCATCCCGGCTTGACCGAAAGAGAAATTGCGTTAGAGTTAGAATTTTTTATGCGTCGTTTAGGCGGTACGAAAAATGCTTTTGAAACCATTGTAGCTTCCGGAGATCGAGCGGCGCTGCCTCATGGTGTAGCATCCACTCGGGTTATTCAAGACGGAGATTTACTGATGATGGACTTTGGTACGGTTTATCAAGGTTATCATTCTGATATAACGAGAACGTTGGTATTAGGAAAGCCAAATTCTCTACAGCAGGAAAGATATAATCTTATTTTAAGAGCCCAAGAGGCTGTGTTTCAGAAAATCCAGCCCGGTATGCGAGCATGTGAAGCAGATGCGATCGCTCGTAAAGTCATCGAAGATGCAGGATGTGGTGAATATTTTGGTCATAGCTTAGGACATGGTGTAGGGCTGGAAGTTCACGAAGAGCCGGCCTTGTCACCACGGGATAATACTATTTTGGAACCGGGTATGGTGGCTACTTTAGAACCCGGTATTTATCTTTCCGGGTGGGGTGGGATCAGGATTGAGGATCTGATTGTGATCACACCTAAAGGATGTGAAAGATTAACAAAGTCTCCTAAGGTGTTTAGTATTTAATGTATAAAAACTTTATAAGGATAAATAGAGGAGGTATAAGATGATTTCAACAACAGATTTTCGAACCGGAATTACCTTTGAGTTAGAAGGTGATGTAGTACAAGTTGTAGAATTTCAACATGTTAAACCGGGAAAAGGTGCAGCCTTTGTTCGTTGTAAATTACGTAGTGTAAAAACAGGATCTGTGGTAGAAAGGACTTTTCGCCCCGGAGAAAAATTCCCTAAAGCGCATATAGAGCATAAAGATATGCAGTATTTATATAAAGAAGGTGATAGCTGGGTCTTTATGGATACTGAAACATATGATCAATTATCAATTTTGGAAAGTAAACTGGAAGACGCACCGAAGTATTTAAAAGAGAATATGACCATGGGTATTCTCTTATATCAAGGAGAAGTTATCGGTGTAGATCTGCCCAAACAGGTAGAATTAAAGGTAGCAGAAACAGAGCCGGGAATTAAAGGTGATACTGCTTCAGGAGGTAGTAAGCCCGCAACCTTAGAAACCGGAGTAATTGTACAAGTTCCTTTTTTTATTAATGAAGACGATGTTTTGCTTATTGATACGCGCACGGGCGAATATGTTAGCCGTGCCTAGGATAAAATAAGATAATTATTAGAAGGAGGGGTTATTTTGAACGGTTTAAAGGAGAAAATTGCTTATTTACAAGGCTTGGCTGAAGGGATTAATTTAGATAAGGACAGTAAAGAAAGCAAATTGTTTACGGCTGTGATTGATGTCTTGGATGAAATTGCTTTGTCCCTTGAAGGGATTACTCTTAATCAAAATGAGGTTGAAAATTATCTGGAGGCACTTGATGAAGACTTAGGTGACCTTGAAGATGATATTTATGGAGAAGATGGGTACTATGAAGACGATGATGAAGATG
>Ga0265294_10004897_pt1 | contig 16495 bp, 16 predicted proteins | sample MunlanPumphouse3_FD_192504 | JGI IMG/M metagenome (GOLD analysis project Ga0265294, IMG submission 192504) | Groundwater microbial communities from a municipal landfill in Southern Ontario, Canada - Pumphouse #3 | ecosystem: Environmental > Aquatic > Deep subsurface > Groundwater | place...
AGTGCAGAAGCTGCTAAAGAGATTAAAGGCATAGTTGAACAAGCCAGTTCAAAAGCACAAGCAGGAAAACAAATATCTACTAAAATGATTGAAGGGTATGATGAGTTAAACGACAACATTAAAAATACTATTGAAATGATTGAAAATGTTGCCAATGCAAGTAAAGAGCAAGAAAGAGGAATTATCCAAATCAACGATGCCGTAGCAGCGTTGGATAAATCTACACAAGAAAATGCCACTGTTGCGGATAGAATTTCAAATATGTCTGAACAAATAGCACAAATGTCAAACTCACTTGTAACGGCAGCTTCTAGAGCTAGTTTCTTAGAAGATTCACGAAACGAAGTGTGCGATATTGACTTAGTCTATGACACTGCAAAGTTAAAAGTTAATATTTTACAACTAAAAGATAGTATCTTTTCAAAATTTGGAAACTTCGAAAACTTTAATGCAGAAGCCAATAAATCAACACAAATATGGCTTGATGAATTTCTAAAAACACACCCTGATTGCAATATGCAAACGGTTACTTTGTTGTCTAATTTAAACAAAGAGTTAACAACAAAGTTGCAAGTATTAATCAATGCCAACCACCAAAAAGAGTCCAACACAACTCTTAATGAAAAAGCCAAAGAGGTAGAAGATTGTTCACTTCTAATTTTCTCAACTCTCAACAAACTTAAAAAAGAAGTTTGTAAGCAATAAAAAAGGGGAAGCAAATGCTTCCCCTTTTTTTAAATTATCTAGTAATTACCTACTTCATAGAAGCAATTAAAGCTTCTAGTTCATCATCGCTTACTAAATCTGAAGTATCATCCCCTTCAATATGTTTAGCACTTGGAGCTATATCTTCTCCTACAATATTTAAGGTCTGATTCATAAGTTTTGAAATTGACCGCATATTATTAATAACTCGTTCAATTTTTTGTCTGTGAATATCTTGATATTGCATTGAAGACATAATATCCATAATAATAGTTTCAATGGAAAGAATATTAGTAGATAACATATTATCTTCAGGCTTTTTCATAGTTCCTAAAATAGTTAAAATATCTTCAAGTTTATCGAAAATTTCTGTGGCTTTAACTTCTGATTCTTTTGTAACATTACCTAACTGTTCAGCCATATCATTGTGCTGAGCCTTTTCTTGAGGTTCAGTTGTCTCTTCGTTAATATCTCCTGCCATTAGGGCATCTAACTCTTCTTGTGTCATTATGTAACCTTAAAAATAAAAAATAGTATTGAGTTTAGCCAATATTGCCTTAATCTATTAATCTCACTAATGTATTAATTCAGAAATTAGTTCCGTAGCATATGAACCTTTTGGCAAAGTAAACGAAAGTTCCATCCAATTTTTTTCATCTTTATAATTACTTTCAATATCTTGTGGGAAAATCCAAGCAAAACGTCTTGCACCATCTTCAGAAATTTTAATATCAAACTCTTTTTCAATTTCATATGCCAAATCAACACTAACTTTAATTTTTTTACCAGCTAGTATTCCCGTAGGAACTCTGTCTCTTTCATGAAATTTTTTTGATTCTTCATTAAGATCTTCTACATGAAATATTTTTCCAAATGGATAATGACTCATTAAATCCCCTGGTAAAAGTTTAAAAGGATGAGCTTGTTTTTTCATCTGTTTTACAATATCTAAGGGAAGTTCCAACTTTTCATAAATCTCTTTTGGTTCAAACGCAGCAATAAGTTTTGAAATCTCAATTCTTTTAGAAAGCCACATATTAAACAAATGACTTTGATACGCATTCACATACATTTGTTTTAGTTTTCTGCTTCGTTCGTGAAGTTTACCTTGGGTAATTAATTCCCCTTTCTTATAGTTATCTCCATCAATTCCAAAGCGTTGAAAACCAAAATAATTTGGAATACCAAAAGTAACCATTTGTCCTAAAATTCCCTCTATTATTCTGGCATCTACTCTATTGACTCGTTTTAATCGAATAAAAAAACTGTTCCCTTTTAAGTGCCCTATTCTAATTTTATTATTATGATAAGTTGTCTCTAAAATTTTAATATTATCATGGTGAAACTTAGCCAGTCTCTCTTCACATGAGCGTGGAAGTGAAAACGTCTGAACCGTCATAGCATTTTTGTCTTTTAGCCCCGCATAGCCAATATCTTTAGCTTTACACCCTACTTGTTCTGAAAAAATTTGTTGAGCATCCCATGTGGTTAAATCTTTTTTTCTGAATTTAACAATTAAATGTTCGCCCTCGCCACTAAATTCATATAAAGGAATTTCCGTAACAACAAAGTCATCTTTGCTTTGTTTAAAAACTACATCAAGTTTTGAGTGGTTTAAGTAGTATTGTTTTGTCATTAAAAATGGTGTCCTTTGCATTTACATTCATATTTGCCTTGAATAGTTTTGGCAAATATATTAAGCGTAACTTTGTGTTTTTTAGCTATTTCTTCAATTTTATTTTGGTATTTTTTATTAAATGTAAAAAGCAGTTCATACTCTTCACCTGAACATCCAATATCGTTAGAAATTTCACTGAAAAACTCAAAGCCTATGTTATTAGCTTTACTTAAGCGTTCACACTCAAAAAAAAGTCCATCAGAAATATCCATAGCAGAGTTAACATAGCGTGAAATTTCATAAAAAAACTTTGGTTTGAGTTGCGGTTTGATAAACTTAGATTTCTTAGAAATTGTTTTGCCCTCTAAAAGGTATTCTAAATCTTTTTTACAACTTCCCAATGTTCCTGTATAGCAGACCAAATCGTCAAGCTTTGTTCCTGTACGAAAAATTGGTTTTTTAGTTTTTGAAATAATGGTAATAGAAATATCAAGTTTTTCATTGCAAATAGTATCGCCGCCAATAATTTTTATTTTAAATTTTTTAGCAACACTTTTAAAACCACTTGCAAGTTCTTCAAGTTGTTTATTTGTAAAGTTTTTAGGAATAGCAACTGTTAAAAGTGCATATTTAGCTTTTGCATTCATAGCAATAGCGTCAGAGATATTTGCCAACATTGCTTTTTGAGCAATCTGTTTTAAGCTCATCCACTCACGCTTAAAATGAACATTCTCAAAAAAGGCATCGGCACTGTAAACCCACTTGCCAACAACTGCACCATCGTCGCCTATAAACTTGGAATTGGAAAATTGTTGTATAAAATAGTTCTCTTTATTCATTCGCGGATTTTATCATAATTCCACTTCATTTTCTAATTTTTTTCTTAAACTATTCAATTAGGATAACTTTTATCCACTATGCTTTAATAAAGTTATGCTAAAATGACATAATTTAAAAATCAGGAGACAAAATGCCAAAAATTAATAGATATGTTGATATCGATACAGTAGAAAGAGAAGCTAAAAAAGATTACATAGACAGACACTCACCGTTTATTCACTGTGATTCAAGTGCTAAAAAAGGTGAACCTTTTGCAGTAACCGTTAAAATGGGAAAAGAGTATTCACACCCAGATGATTTTGATCATTTTATTTCAAGTATTTCACTTTTCAACGGTGATGTTCTTTTAACAAAAGCTGACTTTATGGTAGGAGCTTTAGGAAATGCAAAAGGGCATCAAACTGTTACTTTTAGTATTGTTCCAACAGGAAAATTAAATCTTGTAGCTCATTCATACTGTACAAAACATGGTGTTTGGGAATCAGACCCAATCGCTGTTGATGTTGAATAATAGATAAATTAGTAATTTAAAAAAAAGGTAGAAGTCAAAAACTTCTACCTTTTTTTATTGCCTTTTATTGGTAATTGTATCTTAACTGTTTACCAAACTACCCTAAGTTAACACTCACTTTATTTCGCCCCTCTTTTTTAGAAACATACAATAAATCATCGGCTTCTTTATATATTTCGTCTATAGTACTATTCTCGCTTGAATCTTTATACACCAAGCCCATAGATGCGGTTATATAAGGTGATGCTGTGTTATATTCGTGTGTTATCTTTAAGTTTTCTATACATTTTTTTAGTTTTTGTGCAAACTCTATTGCTTTTTCTTTATTGGTTGTTTTATAAACAATGCCAAACTCTTCGCCACCTAGTCTAAACGCATAATCATAAGAACGAGACAGATTATCTTTTAAACACTTAGCAAACAAAATAAGTACATTATCCCCTTTTTGGTGACCATAGTTATCGTTGTACAACTTAAAATTATCAATATCAATAAGCAAAAATGCCACAGAATCATTGGTACGCTTTGCACTATTTATTATTTTAGGAAACATCTCATTAAAATATCGACGGTTGTAAATATTGGTTAGTCCATCGGTAATTGAAAGCTCTTCAATTCTTTTTTTATCAGTAATATCTTGTCTAATAGAGGTATATCCTATTTTTTCATGAAACTCATCAAAAATAGGAGAAATTCGTGCATTTACCCAATAAAAACTACCATCTTTTTTTCTATTTTTTAATTCACCTTCCCATATATTGTTCGTTATAATAGTTTTCCATAAGTTATCGTAGAGTTCATCGCTCATCGTTTCATCGCGTAAAATATTATGATTTTTATTAATTAATTCTTCTTTAGAATAACCACTAATTTGGCAAAATGCTTTTGAAGCAGAAATTATATTTCCATTTAAATCTGTTGATGAAGTAATAACTGCTTCATCTATAATATTAAAATATTTTTGCATTTTTGCATTGTTTAACGCCAATATATATCGTGAAGAGATAAAATAATATGTTAAAAATGCCATCATAAAAGAAAAAAATGTTCCCAAATATAAAATCCAAGCAGGATTTAACTGCTTATGAAGTTCATTATATTTTGCACCCAATTGCCAATAGCCATTAACTAATTCAACATTTAACAAAGGTACATCTTCTTGATTAAATACATCTGCTTTACCGAAGAATACTTCACCCTTCTCTCCTAGGCCATCTTTGCCTCTTAATGCAAAATCTATGTCTCCCATTCTCTCTTGAAGTTGTGCAAAATCAAAAATAGAGTCCATATTAATGGGAATACTTGCTACTCCCCAATACTCATTATCTATAAAAATAGGTGTTCTATTAATAAACCCTTTTCCTCCTTGGATCAAATTCACAGGACCAGAAATAACAGTTTTTTTCTCTGTTAACATCTTTTCAATCGATGCTTTTTGAAGAGGATGTATCCCTAAATCTATTCCTACGGTTGATTCGTTGCCTTTTGAAGGGTAGACAAATTGTATAACATTTTTAGGAGCTAATGTAATGTTCCGAATGTGTTTGCTAGTTTTCATAAGTTCTGCTGAAAAACTTTTAAACTCCTCATTAGTAAGGTCTGGGTTTAAAGCGACATAAGAAACCAAACCATTTATAAGTAAAAAAGTACTATTGATTGAGTTTTCTAATTTTCCTCGAATATTACTTAACTCTTTTAAAACTCTGTATTTCTCTTTTTCAAAATAAATTTCTTTTGTGATTTTATAAAAAATTAAGGAACTAAAAAAAATGATCATAAATGCAGTTATGGCGAAGAATGGTGCAATGAGTTTTTTCATTTAAATTTGCCTTTGTATAAGCTCTGCAATGGAGTAATAAAAAATTTGTATCTATATTTTATGGAATAAAGGCTTTTAAATATGCCTTTATTCACATCTATTTCAATGCGATTTTAATCAATTTTTATGTTTAAAACATTTTATTTAATAAATGAACAACAATAATCTACCAAAGAGAGAATTCTAATTTCAAACTTAGCATTAGAAGGCACTTCAAACACTCCTGGAGCTACTATTTTAACCCAGTCGCAATTTGGAATTTTATACTCTAAAGCACCTGAATTAATCTCCATAATCTCTTTACTAATTGTGTTAAATTGATACTCACCTGGAAGCATAATACCTAATGTTTTTCTTGAACCGTCTTCAAACTCGATGTTTCTACTAGTAACCTTACCATCAAAAAAGATATTTGCACTTTTCTTGATAGAAACATTTTTAAAATCTGACATAAAAACTCCTTGTTGTATTTTTTGTGATAATATCATAAGAAATATTATTTCACAAGCTATACTATCTTATTTTTAAATATTTCACAAAGAGAGTTTGCTTTTTAATTGTTTATGCTTTTGTTTTCATAAGATACGTTTCCTTTTGAAACTCAAAACTCTTTTTATTGATTAATTTCAAGCCAATAACTAGATTTATTTTGATACAATTTTAAAAAAAAGGATGCTCCATGACACTACAAGAAAAGCTTTTAAACTTAATTCATAATGAAGTTATGCCAGACATTGAAGAGTATTTAGATGAATTATTTGAACTTGTTGCTTCAAAAAAAGAAGATGAAGAGATTAAAGAAGAGATTTCAAACATGCAAGAGATGCAACAGGAGTTTCAAGAGCTCATAAATGATCTTAACAATGATAATATTGACGATGAGGAAGCTCAAGAAATTATCGATGAAATAATAGAGATGAAGACAATTCAAGAGTAGATGCAAGGTTATATTATTGACATTAAAAATGTCAAAGAAGATGACTTAATCGTTACCGTTTTAACGCAAGAAGTTGTTTATACCACTTACCGTTTTTACGGAGCAAGACACTCTACTATTAATATTGGTTATAAAATAGATTTTGAACTTGAAACCAATTTAAAAAGCTCAATTCCTCGCTTAAAAGAAGTGATGCAATTGGGCTTTAATTGGATTTTAAATCGAGAAAAACTCTACTGCTGGCAACGTTTCATTAAACTTTTTTATTTTCATTTAAAAGAGGTTGATGAGATTGATTCTTTCTATTTTGAACTCTTAAATCATACTGTTCATAAAATGATAAAACAAAACCCCAAACGAGCAATCATTGAAAGCTATATTCGACTTTTAGAATACGAAGGAAGACTGCACTCCCAATTTGAGTGTTTATTATGCGAACAGAAAATAGAACACAACATTAGTTTAGTACGAAGTTTTCTTCCCACTCACGCTTCGTGTTCATACAGTAAAAAGTTTCAATATGCACAAATAGAAGAGTTATTTCATGAAAAGTTATTGATTAGTTTTGAAGAAGATGAAGTAGAATATTTATGGAATATTCTACTTCAAGGTTTATAAGTTTTAAAAAAATTTAATTAAACATTAAATCTAAAGTGCATTATATCGCCATCTTGAACGACATACTCTTTTCCTTCAAGTCTTAGTTTTCCAGCTTCTTTACATTTAGCTTCCCCACCAAGATGTATAAAATCTTCATAGGCTATAACTTCTGCTTTAATAAAACCTTTTTCAAAGTCATTGTGAATAACAGCAGCTGCTTGTGGGGCTTTTGTATTTTTTGGTATTGTCCACGCTCGCACTTCGATTTTTCCTGCAGTAAAATATGATTGCAACCCTAATTTATCAAACGATTTTCGAATAATTTGCTCTAACCCAGACTCTTCTACACCTAAATCATTTAAGAACTCTCGTGCTTCATCTTCTTCAAGACCAATAAGCTCTTCTTCAATTTTTGCACACAATATAATTACATCAGCATTAACGCTTTGTGCATATTCTTTAAGTGTTTCAACATACTCATTTCCACCATTTGCTAAAGACTCTTCATCAACATTGGCACCATAAATAACATCTTTATTAGATAAAAATCGCATATCTTTATCTAACGCTTGAAATGCTTCTTCTTCAATTCTTTCAAATGTTTTAACAGGATTTAACTCCCCTAAGTGTTCAAATAACTCTTGCGCAGCAACCAATTGAGCAGCTGCTTCTTTTGAAGCTTTTGACTGTTTTTTAAGTCGGTCAATCTTTTTTTCTAATTGCGAAATATCGGCATAAATAAGCTCTGTCTCAATAATTTCAATATCTCTTAAAGGATTAACATCGCCCTCAACATGCGTAATATTTCCATCATCAAAACATCGAACCATATGTAAAATCATTTCTGTTTCTCGAATATTAGATAAAAACTGATTTCCCAACCCCTCACCTTTAGAAGCTCCTCGAACAAGCCCTGCAATGTCCACAAAATCTATAGTTGAATACTGAATTTTATCAGGAATTACAATCTTAGCTAACGCTTCAAGTCTTTTATCAGGTACAGGAACAACCGCTTTATTGGGTTCAATAGTACAAAACGGATAGTTTTGTGCCTCTGCATTTTGTGCTTTTGTCAACGCATTAAACGTGGTAGATTTCCCAACATTAGGTAATCCTACTATTCCTACTCCTAATCCCATAACTTTCCTTTTATCATTTTTAGTAATTATACTACAATATTTTATAAATCCCTTAAAAAGCCTATTTCAAAGGGGATTGTTTTCTTCTAAATATCTAAATTAATTCTCAATATTCAATAAAATATTTTTCAAACGAATTATAAACGAAAGTGGCAAAAAAACAGATAAACTTTAGATTATACGGGAATTTATAATTTTTATTTAAATTTTATCCAACAACCACAAACCAAGGATTAAGAAGTTCTTCTTTGTTATACATAAGAGGCATTTCTATTTTTGAATTTGCTTCTTTTTCCTGCAAAATTTCATAAATATTAAATCGTGAATGATATTGGTAAGTCATTTTCCCAGCTTCTCGCACAATGGCATCTGCAGCTGCTGTGTCCCACTCCATTGTGGGTGAAAGTCTAGGGTAAATGTCTGCTTCACCTGTGGCTATCATGCAAAGTTTCAAAGAAGAACCCTTTGGAATTAATTTTAAATTTTGAATATTTACTTTTAAATTATTTATAAAATCTTCTGTCTCTTTGTTTAAATGAGATTTACTCGCAACAATATTTATTGAATTTTTATCTTTTAATTCTAATTTTTCAATTATTGGTAGTTTTTCTTCATTCAAAATTAAACATTCAAAATTCAAAATTGCCCTAAAAGATCCTTCTCCTTTTTTAGCATAATAAAGTTCTCCCAAAGCCGGTGCATACACTACTCCTAAAACAGGACTGTTTTTATGAATAAGTGCAATGTTAACAGTAAACTCATCATTTTTTTTAATAAACTCTTTAGTTCCATCAATGGGGTCAATGCACCAGTAATAGTTCCAGTTTTTTCTTATTTCGTAAGGAGTTTGCTTGTTTTCTTCACTCATTATTGGAATATTGGGGTAAAGCTTTTGTAAACTTTCGCAAATAACAGTATTGGCTTTTAAATCAGCTTCGGTTAGTGGCGAATTGTCTTCTTTGTATTCTACACTAAAATCTTCTTTATAGATTTTCATTATCTCCACGCCTGCTTTTAAAGCGATGTTGATAATTTCTTTAATATCTATATTTTTTAGCACTATTTTTCTTTATTGTAAAAATAGTTAGTAGCTTCCACAAAACCATCTACACTTCCGCAGTCAAAGCGTTTTCCTTTAAATTTAAAACCTAAAACCATCCCTTTTTTTGCTTGTGTTAGCAGTGCATCGGTAATTTGTATTTCACCACCTTTGCCTGGTTTTGTTTGTCGTATAATGTCAAAAATATCGGGCGTAAGAATATATCTTCCTATAATTGCCAAATTTGAAGGAGCATCTTCTGGTTCAGGTTTTTCAACCATATCTTTAACCATAAATAGACCCGGTTCTATCTCATTTCCTGCAATAACTCCGTATTTATTTGTGTGTTCTTTAGGAACTTCTTCAATAGCTACAATTGAGCATTGGTATTTTTTATACACCTCAATCATTTGTGTTAAAACGCCATCACCCTCGTTATCACATAAGTCATCGGCTAAAATAACGGCAAAAGGTTCATTTCCTATTAGTGTCTCACCACTTAAAATAGCATGACCTAAACCTTTCATCTCAATTTGTCTTGTGTATGAAAAGGTACATTTCCCAATAACTGCTCGGATTTGAGTTAAATAATGCTCTTTGCTTGTGCCTTTAATTTGGTGTTCTAATTCATAAGAAATATCAAAATGATCCTCAATAGCTCGTTTTCCACGCCCTGTTACAATTGCCATAGTATTAAGCCCCGCTTCAATGGCTTCTTCAACTCCATATTGAAGCAATGGCTTAGTTAAAACAGGTAACATCTCTTTTGGAATGGCTTTAGTTGCAGGTAAAAATCTTGTACCGTACCCAGCGGCTGGAAAGAGGCATTTTCTAATCATTTTTTATCCTAAATTATAAATTTATAAAGTAATAATTATACAAGAGAATCCCTTGATTTTAGGCTGTAACTCTTAATTTTCTAGGAACTTCAAACTTATTTGATAGATATTAAAAAATCAATTTTTCTTTATATTTTAACACTATTAAAAACAATGTCAAAACAAGTTTCAGCTTTCAAAATTACAATATATTTGGCATTTCAAAAGAGGTCTCTTTTTGGTTATCAGCAACGCTTTCAAAGGTTATCTCTATTGGGGCTTCACCACTGTGCTCTTTGTCTACGAATTTGGTTAAGTGTTTATGGAAATCAAGTTTTACAGTACCTATGGGTCCATTTCTTTGTTTTCCTATTATAATTTCTGCTTCTTCTACTGCTTTATTAATAAAGGTCGATTTATACACTTCGCCTTTATCTTTAGCTTCTTTCTCTTTTCTGGCTTCATCTCGCTCTTTATAGACATCATCTCTATAAACAAACATGATAATATCGGCATCTTGTTCAATAGCACCTGACTCTCTTAAGTCACTTAGCATTGGTCGTTTGTCGGGTCTGCCCTCAACTCCTCGGTTTAATTGGCTCAGAGCTACAACAGGAATTTTAAGCTCTCGTGCGAGCATTTTTAATCCCCTTGAAATTTCTGAAACCTCTAAGTGTCTATCTTTTCCACCTGTTCCTTGCATCAGTTGTAAGTAGTCAATAATAATTAATGAGATTTTATTTTCAGCATTTTGAGCCAGTTTCCGCACACGTGCACGAAGTTGATTAATATTTATGCTTCCATTGTCATCTACAAAAAGTTTTTTATTGCTTAAATCATTAAAAGCTTTAGTAAGAACACTCCATTGTTGGTCGTCCAAATCCCCTTTTCGTAAATTCTGCAAAGGTATTGAGGTTTTTGCGGCTAACATTCTTAACATAAGTTGTTCTGCTGGCATTTCAAGAGAAAAGATAATTACCCCTTTTCCATTTTCCACATTTTTTAAAGCGGTGTTTAACACCAATGCTGTTTTTCCCATAGCAGGTCTTGCTGCTATAATAACCAAGTCGCCTGCGTTAAACCCAGTGGTGCGTTTATCTAAATTGTAAAACCCTGTGGTCTCACCTATGAGATGTTTATTACCCATCTCTTTCATTTTTTTAATATATTCAAGCGTCTCATTACTAATGACATTAATATCTTTTAGATCACTTGAAGAACTGTCTGTAGTAATTTTATAAAGCTCATTTTGAATAGTATCAACAGCTTGAGCAGCTGGAACATCATCTTCAATAACAACTTTTTTTATCTTAGTTGCAAGTGTTGCCAACTCTCTTTTAATGCTTCCATCTTTAATTTCTCGAACATACGCTAAAGTATTCGTAATGGGATTTGCTGAAAGAATTTCTATTAAAATAGAGTCATCAACCTCTTTAGAGTTAACTCTTTTTCGAATAAACTCTTCATCTATTGGCATATCTTCATGATGAAGTTTTTGCATTACTGCAAAAATTTTCTGATGTGCGGGCAAATAAAAATCTTTAGCACTAATAATGCCTAAAATATCTTCTATCTCTTCTGGGTTAAATAAAACCGAACTTAAAACGGCTCTTTCTATGTTTATACTGTATACGCTGTCCATGTTTTTTTAGTGTTAAGCGTTAAGCGTTGAGAGTTAAGTTTAACTCTGCTACTTCACACAACAACACTTTCTCCTTTTTTTAAATCATAAATGTTAATTTTTGGTGGTTGGTGGTTGGTGTTAACTTCTTTTTGGAAACCGAAATTTATTTCGGTCTGTCTTAACTTCCTAATAAGCCTTAAACAAGTTTAAGGTTCCAAATAGAGCAAAAGTCATATCACCCCACTATTCACTATTCATTAATTTCGCTTCTTCTTCGACTTCTTTTAAAAATCTTTCCAACAGCTCTTCTGTGGGCAATTTTGCAATCGTTACCCCTTTTTTTATAATTAAACCACTTCCTTTGCCGTAAGCAATTGCTACATCGGCACTCTTGGCTTCACCTAAGGCATTTACAACGCAACCCATTACTGAAACATTTAAAGAAGCTTTTATATGTTTGGTTCTTTGTTCAACTTGTGCAACTGCTTCTACTAAATCGGCTTCTAAACGCCCACAAGTAGGACAAGAGATAATATTTAAGCCCTCTTTTATAAGCCCTGCATCTTTTAAAATAGCTCGCCCTACTTCTATCTCTTTTTCTAACTCACCTGTTATAGAGACTCTTAGCGTATCGCCAATTCCGTCTAAAAGCAAACTTCCTAAGGCAATAGAAGATTTAATAGTAGAGTGAAACAAAGTTCCAGCTTCAGTAACGCCTAAATGAAAGGGGTAATCGTTTAGTGGTCTTAACATTCTGTACGCTTCTACGGTTCTTTGTACATCACTGGCTTTGAGTGAAATTTTAATGTCAGTAAAGCCTAAATCTTCTAGAAACTTAATATTGTATTGAGCACTAGCTACCATTCCAGCAGCTGTTTGTCCATATTTATTTTCAAACTTCTCTTCTAGGGAACCACAATTTACCCCTATACGAATAGGTAAATTTCGTTCTTGGCACGCTTTAACTATCTCTTTAACTCTGTTTTTTTCACCAATATTTCCAGGGTTAATACGAATACAATCAACACTTTGAGCCGCAATTAACGCTAATTTATAATTAAAATGAATATCGGCAATTAAAGGAAGTGTAGTTTGCTCTTTTATAGCTTTAAGTGCATTAGCCGCTGCCATATCAGGAACTGCAACTCGTACCATGTCAGCTCCTGCAAAATGCAAAGCTTTTATTTGCTCAACGGTTGTTTCAATATTGCTTGTTTTACTGTATGTCATGGATTGCACAGAAATAGGTGAATCACCACCTACAGGGACATTTCCAACATATATTTTTTTGGTTTTGTGTCGTTTTATCATCTTGCGATTATAGCTAAACTATTTTAATATTAGATTTTACTAAGCTTTGTTTGCTAGAATATCACAAAACTAAGAGGATGTCATGAAAATTATTAAAAAACACTATTTTGCTATACTTTTAGCTATTTATACTCTTATACTATTTCTCTTTTACAAAGAGATTTCTACTAGTTTATTTCTTTTCTCTTTAATAATTGGGCTACCCCTGTTTTGCACTATTTTCCTATATATTAAACTTAAAAAACTATATAACAAAGTTACTTCTCAAACAAAAATATTAACTCATTCAAATATATCATTAAAGCAAAAAATAGATGAAGAGATAGAGAAAAATTTCCAACGCAATAAAATGTTATTGCATCAAAGTAAAATGGCTGCTATGGGTGAGATGATTAGCAACATAGCACACCAATGGAGACAGCCTTTAAGTGCTATTTCAACAGCAGCTAGCGCTATGAAGCTTCAAAAAGAGCTTGAAATATTAACGGATGAAACCTTTGATTATTCCTACAATATGATTATGAAAAACTCTGAATTTTTATCTGAAACCATAAATAGTTTTAGAGATTTTTTTGCTATAGATAAAGAGAAAACTAACTTTGATTTGCATGAAACAATTTTTAGAAATATAGATTTAATTAACAATAGACTTATTGAAAACAACATTAAACTGCACACTCAATTTGTAGAGACTATCTCTTTATTCGGGTATAAAAATGAGTTTATGCAAGTTATCATTAACCTTTTAAATAATGCTATTGATGCTTTAAAAGAGAAATCGGTTAAAGAGAGTAAAATAATTTTAATTGCCACTAAAATAGAGAACAACCAAGTCGTAATTTCAGTACACGATAACGCAGATGGAATTAAAGATGATATTAAAGAGAAAATATTTGAACCTTATTTTACAACAAAACATCAAGCTCAAGGAACTGGAATTGGTCTTTATATGACCCAAGAAATTATAGTTAATCATATGAACGGTTCAATTAAGTCTGAAAATTGTTCTTTTATGTTAGAGGAAAAAGAGTATTTTGGTGCCTTATTTACTATTTGTGTCCCAATAACACTTAATTAATCGCGCAATTAAACTTTTATTTTGTAAAAACTCGCTAAAATACGCACAATAAAACTTTAGGACTCTACATGCAAGACATTTCGGTATTTGATATTGTTGTAATAGTAATTACTTTACTTTTAGGTTTAAAAGGACTTTTTCGAGGTTTCATCAAAGAAGTTTTTGGACTTATAGGTATTGTTGGAGGAATTTTTATTGCTTCAAGACTAGCTACAACCGTAGGCGAAATGATTGCACCTGTCCTTGCTTTAGAAAATACCTCTTCTATTCAACTAATGGGATTTATTGTAGGTCTTATTGCATTTTGGATAGTTGCATATGTATTAGGATTAATTATTAGCAAAATATTTGCACTTAGTGGTCTGGGCTTATTTGATAAACTTTTTGGATTTATTTTTGGTGCATTTAAAGTATTTTTGATTTTTTCAATTATTATTTATGCTCTTTCACAAATTCAAACAATTAAAGAAAAACTTGATTCCTCTATAGGAAATACTATTACTTACCCTATTTTAGTTGCAGGGGGAGCTTATATTATTAAACTTGACCAACAGGTATCTTCTAGTGAAGTAATTAAAAATGTAGATAAAGCAGTTGAAAAAAGCAAGCAAAGTGTTAAAGAGTTAACGCAAGAAGGCTTAAATAAAAATATAGAAGAGTTCAAAGAAAAAGCCCTTGAAAAAACCAATGAAATGATTGATTCAAGTAAAAAAGCTCTTGAAAAAGAGAACCAAGAGCTTCAAGAGAATAAAGAGTCAACTCCAGATGACACCGCTAAATAACAGAAGTAAATTAAAGGAAAAGGTACGATATTTTGTTTGAAAATAAATACATACAACAACGAATAGAAAAAGTAAATAAACTAAGAGAGATGGGTCTTAACCCTTATTGTAATAAAACAAATCGAAATGCAACCATTTCAAAGTTTTTAAATGTCAACACCGATGTTGAAAATCTTGAAGACAAACGAGATGAAAAGCGAAACTATATAGTAGTAGGTCGAATTAAATTTTTCAGACTTATGGGAAAAGCCTCTTTCTTGAAAATTGAAGATGAAAGTGGAATTTTACAAATATATGTAGCTAGAGATAACTTAGAAGAAGGCTTCTACAACGATGTTTTTAAGAAAAATATTGAAGTAGGTGATATTATTGAAGCACACGGTTATCCTTTTGTAACAAACGGTGGAGAACTGTCGCTTCATGTTAGTACTCTTAAACTTTTAACCAAAGCTATTTCACCACTGCCTGAAAAGTTTCACGGGATTCAAGATAAAGAGTTAAGATACAGACAACGATACTTAGACTTAATTATGAACAGCAATGTAAGAAAAACTTTTCATGTGAGAAGTAAAGTTATTAGTCTTACACGACGCTTTTTTGAAAACAAAGGGTTCTTAGAGGTTGAAACTCCAATGATGCACCCAATTCCAGGAGGTGCAAATGCTAAACCTTTTGTTACTCACCATAACGCGTTGGGCATTGACAGATACTTGAGAATTGCTCCTGAGTTATATTTAAAAAGACTCATTGTTGGTGGTTTTGAAGCAGTTTTTGAAATAAACAGAAACTTTAGAAACGAAGGAATGGACGCTACACACAACCCTGAATTTACCTCTATTGAATTTTATTGGGCTTATAAAAATTATAATGATTTAATTAAAATTACCAAAGAGTATTTTGATTATCTGTTTGAGCACCTGAACTTACCTAAAGTTTTACCGTATGGCGAACACAGAGTTAACTTTCAAGAGTTCACTGAAATTCCTTTGATAGAGTCATTAAGCCAAATCGGTGGAGTTCCAGAAGATATAACTACCAATAAAGCAAAAATTATTGAATTTTTAAAAGCAAAAAAACTTGAAGCCAATGAAGCTATGACTCTTGGGCAACTTCAAGGCGTATTATTTGATGAATTTGTAGAAGAAAAACTAATAAACCCTACATTTATTACACAATATCCTGTAGAAATTTCACCCCTAGCTAGAAGAAGCGATGAAATGCCTCACTTAACAGAAAGATTTGAGCTTTTTATTGCAGGAAGAGAAATAGCAAATGCCTTTAGTGAATTAAATGACCCATTAGATCAGCTAGAGCGTTTTGAAGCTCAAATGGCAGCAAAAAATAGTGGTGACGATGAAGCTCACGCTATGGATGAAGATTTTGTAAACGCCTTAAGCTATGGTATGGCTCCTTGTGCTGGACAAGGTATTGGAATTGACAGGTTGGTTATGATGCTAACCAACGAACACAGTATTCGAGATGTATTGTTATTTCCAGCAATGAAACCCGTACAACATGAAATTGATTTACACAGTGAAGAAGATTAAGTAACAAAAAACATTTGTTACTTATTGTTAAATAACTTAAAATAATTAAAGGAACCCCAATGAGTTTTATATCCCCAAAATCCCTAAAAGAAGCCGATAACGAAGTCTTCACTATAATAGAAAAAGA
>Ga0265294_10004898_pt1 | contig 16490 bp, 9 predicted proteins | sample MunlanPumphouse3_FD_192504 | JGI IMG/M metagenome (GOLD analysis project Ga0265294, IMG submission 192504) | Groundwater microbial communities from a municipal landfill in Southern Ontario, Canada - Pumphouse #3 | ecosystem: Environmental > Aquatic > Deep subsurface > Groundwater | place...
TGGTCGAAGAGCCCGTTCATGATGACAGTGTAATAGCTCGTGCGTGCCACATTCAAGATTATGATTACGAGCAAGATTACGATTACGAATCACGGACCCCAACAGAACTGCCATGCGCCTAAAGTGCGATTTTTTTCAACGGCTGGGTTGACATTGGCCACGAGGGATGGTTAAATGACACGGTTTTTCGCCTTTAGAGGCCAAGTGGGGGTATAGCTCAGTTGGTAGAGCGCTTGAATGGCATTCAAGAGGTCAGGGGTTCGACTCCCCTTACCTCCACCACTTAAAAAACCCCTTTCGGGGCGTAGCGCAGACTGGTAGCGCGTTTGCTTGGGGTGCAAAAGGTCTCGGGTTCAAATCCCGACGCCCCGACCATTTTTATACCCTGTTTTTATTGAAAAACCTCAATAAAAACGGGTTTTTTTGTTTTACACGGTGCAGCGAAACAGGGGATGCAGCCCGCTTGCGGGTGTCTCCAGGGACGGGGTGGCATGGAACAGGTGATTGAATGGGTGGTGAACACGGTCGGCCAGTGGGGCTATGGAGGCATCGTGGTGATGATGTTTCTTGAGAGTTCCTGCTTTCCGTTCCCGAGCGAGGTGGTGATGATCCCCGCCGGCTACCTCGCTTCGCCCAATTACTTGAACGCCGCCGGCTATGTGCCGGGGCACGAGATGAATATCTGGCTCGTGATCGTGGCGGGGGTCGTCGGCAGTTGGCTGGGCGCGCTGTTCAATTACTATCTTGCGCTGTTCCTGGGCCGTCCTCTGCTGCTCAGATGGGGCAGGTACCTGCTGATCTCGGAGGCGAAGTTTGAAAAGGCCGAGCGCTTTTTCAGCCGCCACGGGGAGATCGGCACCTTTACCGCGCGCCTGATCCCGGTGGTGCGGCAGTATGTGTCGCTGCCGGCCGGGCTCGTGCGCATGAACATTGCGCGGTTTCTCTTCTACACCGGTCTGGGGGCAGGCCTGTGGGTTTCGGTGTTGGCATGGATCGGGTACATCGCCGGCCAGAGCGAGGCATTGTGGCGGCCTTACCTGAAAACAGCAACGGTCGCGGCGGTGCTGTTCTGTGCGGTTGTCGTGGCGGTCTACGTCTTGGTGCGCCGCGCGCGCAGCACCCGCCAGGGCTGATCCGCTTTTTCCTGCTTTGACTGGCAGGCGACACAGAGTTTGGCCTTGGCCCGGATAACGGGGGCATCATCCCCAAGCCGTTCCGCGTACATGTCGCATCGCCTTGCATATCCGCCCCTCCGCATGTCGCGAGAAGCAGAAATGAGCATCTCACGGCACACCTCAGTGTTCGGTCTCACTGTCCAGGCCTAGGTCGATATAGGCACCCCCGACCGTGTTCACGGCCTTCACCGCCAGCACGTTGCGTCCTTGTTTCAAGGCCTTCGCAAACGCCGCCATATCGATGTCTTCGACAGCGTACTGGGTGTTGTACCCTGTAAAAGCCTTGATCAGCGTCCCGTTCAGATAGACCCTCGCGTCCTCGTCATAAAAGATGTTGAGACACGCCAGCGACGGAACATCCCCTGAGAACTCGAATACACGCCGGAGCCAGATGGCGGGCGCCTCCCATGCGGTACGCACCGCCGCCTGCGGATGGTCGGTCTTGATTCTCGCGTTCCCGAAGCCGGCCTCGCCGCTTTTCCACGCGCCGTCGTCGAACGCCTCCCTCTCCCAGCCCTCTGCCGGCGCGTCGAACGTATACTTCCACACTTGAGGAGTCTTCATCGACGTCGGAACCAGCTCCTTGCGCGTCACGCGCACCGTCTTTTTGACCGCCTCGTAAACCCGCTGGTGGAGCTTGTTCAGTTCTGCGGCCGGGATACTTGTGCATGTCCCGCGCGTCACCCACCCCGTAATCGGTCCACCCCGAGGGACCGTTTGCCAGACGGGTCGGGTCATATCGTTTGACCCACGCCTGCGTCATGTTGGTTTTCGCCTTGCCTGGCTGACCCCAGCCCTCGTTGTAAGGCACCCACATCACCACGCTCGGCACGGTCTGCAGCAGGTCCATCATCCCCTTCAACTCGCGGCGGTAGAGCGCGTAGCGGTCCTCGCCGTCTTTCCAGCCGGAAACCATGTCCTGCCAGATCATGATGCCCATCTTGTCGCAGAGGTAATAGTAGCGCAACGGCTCGATTTTGATATGCTTGCGCATGCCGAAATAGCCCTTCACCTGATCGCTGCCGGACGCCGACTTCAGCGACATCCGGAGGTCGTAGAGGTTCGGCGCCTGCGGCGACCAGAGCAGCGGGTCTTTCAGCTTCAGGACCACAGGTTTGCCCCATTCCAGGACGTTGCCCTTGGCAAGCACAGCGCCTTCGCGCAGCACCTCGACCTCCGCCGCGGCGGCCATCAGGTTGCCGGCCGCACAAAGCGTGACGGCGACAGTGCCCGCGTCGATGTCGGTCACCACGCGGTAGCCCGTCACGTGCGTCTCCGGCACGCTTTCCATCCACACCGTCTGCCAGATTCCGGTGACGCGCGTGTACATGCAACCGTGCGGCTTCAGGCACTGCTTCCCGACCGACTGGAAGCCCTCGTTGCTCGGGTCCCACACGGACAGGACAAGCTCGTTCGCGCCCGCTTTGACCGCTTCGGTGATGTCGAGCGAGAAAGGCAGGTTGCCGCTCTCGTTGGGAACATCCGTGACCTCGACGCCGTTGACCCACACCTGGGTGCGGAAATCGACTGCGCCGAAGTGCAGCAGCAGCCGCTCGCCCTTCCGCGGCTGGGCTTCGAAGGTGCGCCGGTACCAGAGCAGCTCGCCCGGCTCGATGGGCCGCCCTACGCCGGAAAGCGCGGACTCGACCGAGAAAGGAACCAGGATGCGGCCCTGCCATTCGACCGGCTGTTCGCCGTTTTTCGGCGTGACCGCATACTCCCACAGCCCGTTCAGGTTGATCCAGCCGTCGCGCACAAGCTGCGGCCTCGGATACTCCCGCCACGCCGACTCGGGCGTCATCCGCTCACCCCACACCGTCATCAGCGGAGCAACCGCAGGCTTGTATGCGGCACAGCACGTGCAGGCCCCCACAAAAAGAGCCGACACGACCATCCTTCTAATTCCACGCATAGACATATCGCTATTCCTCACCCGTCGCCGTTCTCACTCACTTCACGCTGATCAGGGTTCCTTGGGGCGTCACCAAGTCAACCGTCCGATCCGAACTGTTTATCTCCACGCGCGTGTTCGGCTTGCAGCCGACCACCGTCCACGCCGTCCCCTCCAGCCCTTCGCACGACGAATACGAAATGACCGGCACGCGAACCGGCAGCGTGTCCCCGCCCACCACCTCGAGCGTTGCCGCTGCCGACGTTTTGAGCGTGCCGACGGCCAGCACGCTTCCGGCCCCGCCGGCATGCGCCCAGCGCACCACCGCCCCGTTCTGAAGCCACAGGTCGTCCAGCGTCAGCGCGTCCGTCTGGCCGACCTCAATCACGGCGTTGGCGTCCAGCGCCAGCGTCCCGCGAACCGTGCCGGCTCCCCTGATCGCCTGATCGGAAGCCAACGTAACCGCTGACTGGGCCGCGGCCGGCAGAACCAGCGCGGCACCCGCAGACACCTCGACATCGCCGCGGCCCAGCCCATTGCTTTGAGGTGCCAGCGCGTTGCCGCGGCCGACCATGCGAATGCCGTACTTCATCGCCAGCGCAGAAGACAGCGACGTCATCTCCGACTCCGTCAGCACGCAGGACGGGAACAGTTGGACGGCCGCCATATCGCCCGTGTAAAACTTGCCGGCCTCGCCGTTCACAGCGCCCAGCAGCAAGCGCTTCACATTTCGCGCCGTGTTGTGGGCCCCGACGTTCCGGCTCACCGGCAGTCCGTCCACCATCACCGTCACGGTGCCGCCGGTGGCGTTGAACGACGCGACCGCCACGTGGGGAACTCCGTCGTGGAGATCGAAAGGTTTCGAAAACACCGTCGCGTCCGCGTTGCCGATACCGGCTGCCACCCGCCCGTCTTGGGTGAACGTGATGCCCCAGTCGTAAGTCGCCCCGGGCTGCTCGGCGTCAATAAGCCCCTCGCACCCCCACCACTGCTGGTTGACGTCCCAACGCCCCGGATTCTCCGTCCGGAACACGAACGCCACAGAGAAATTCGTGACGCCGGCCAGAGGGTTCTGCGCGACGGGGATCCCCAACACGTTTCTGGAGGTTGCGCTGAACCTCACCGCGTGATGGCCGTTGATCGCCCCCGGCTGCAGGGTCGGTGCCGTGCGCCCGCTGATGGCACCGCCGCCATCAAGCACGGTAGCGGCATCCAACGTGGCGACGCTGGCGCCGTTGGTCGACGCCCAGGCCGTCACCGCGCTGCCGGTCGCGCCGCTCAGCGTGTCGGCATCCCACACCGTAGCCGGATAGGGCAGAGGATCGGGTACCACGGGAGCGGGTGACGCGGCGACCTCGCCTGCGACCGCAGCGACCGCCGCCGGCACCGCGAACGGCGCGTTCGGCACCCCGTAAGTCGCGGCCAGTTCGCCGCCGATCTGCCTCTGCTCGTCCGCCGTCAGCGCATGGTTGCGGTAGATCCGGATCTCCGCCATGTCCCCGTTGAAGTATTTGATGAAGTTCATCGAGCCGAACAGCAGGCGATAAACATTCCGAGGCGAAACGGTCCCCGAGATCGATGCGGCCGTCGTCACGCGGCCGTCCACATTCATGACCAGGTTGGTGCCCTGCCACGTAAGCAGGGCCACATGCGTCTGGCCGTTCACCACCGAGTAACCGGAGGCCGAAGTGACCGTCGTGTCCGTATTGATCGCGGGGAAGCCTGCGCCGCCCGTAACCAGCCCGGAACTGTTGTAGGCCAGTCCCCAGTCGTTTTGGATGCCGCCCTGCTCGCCGTCGACGAGGCCCGTGCAGTTGTACCAGTGACCGCTTCCGACGCCTGCGGTCGTGGTCTTGAACACCACCACGATCGAGAAGCCGGTTGCTCCCGAGATGGGGCTATTGTCGGCCGAGACGGCCAAATACTGAGAGGCGGCGCTGCTGAACCTCACCGCGCTGTGTCCGTTGATCTCGTTGCGGATGAGGCAAGGCATCTGTGAAGGCACCGCATTCGTTGCGGGCACACCGTTGTTCACATCCGTCCACACGGTCACCGGTTCATTGTTGGTGCCGCTCAGGCTGTCGGCCGTCCAGCGGCAGCAGTCAGCCGGCTCAGCCTTGACGACCAGCGTTCCCTCTTCAACCTGGGTTTTGCCCGAATAGTCGGCGCCGCCCGCCAGCGTCAGCACACCCGCCCCCCGCTTGATGAGTCTTCCCGGCCCGTAAACCGTGCCGTTCAAAACCACTGTGTTGGCAAAGCCGTTCGTGTTTTCCGTCTTGAACACCGTGCCTCCGTTGGCATCGCTCAAAAACAGATCGAGCGCAGATGACCACGAGTCGCCCGCCGTCAGGGTCCCGCCCAGAAGTTTCACGGCGTAGCCGCTTCCCTCGCTGCCGTTGTTCCAAGTGCGGCCCGCGTAAAAGCCGCGCGGTCCGAGAACAAGTTCGCCGCCGGTCATCTTGAAGAGCGAGAAAGCATTCGTGATGGCGTAGGCGGTGTTGGCGTCCGAGCGACCAAGCGAGATCTGATCCGTTTCGACCCGTCCTCCCTGCAGCAGAAACGCGCCCGAGTTCTCCGCACCGTAGACCCAGTTGTACGCGTTCCAGGACAGATGGATTCCCGTGTCCGCAGCCGGTGTCCCCGTGATCCGCAACACGCCGCCCGTCATCTCGTATGCCGGCACGCCGGTGTATTTGCAGCTGGCCCAGCCGACCTGAATGTTCTGAGCTTCGACGAGGCCGCCCACCTGCCGGAAATCCGCGTCGCGGTCCAGACGCGAAAGGCCGTTGCCCAGCACGACGCCTGTGCTTAGCTTGATCGTGCCGTTCGTCAGGGTATATCGGACGTTGTTGTCCTGGTAGCCGGTCTGCAGAATGCCACCCGTCAGCGTGCCGCCGTTCTGAAAACCGAACCCGTTGTCGAACACGAAGGAGGAACTGCCAAAGTAATAGCTGTCGCCTTCTTCAAAGGTCAACGTCCCGCCGCTCGTGATCCCGCTCCAACAGTACGCCGTCGCTGTCCGGTCACCAAACAAGGTGGACCACGGGACAGCGTTCGTGAACGCCATTTCCAGGCGCTGGCTGCCGCTGTTCCTGACGGTCAGCGATCGCGCCCAGCGGCCGGCCTTCATGAACCGGTTCACGTTGGTGGAGTTGGTGACGATGAGATTTCCGCTATAGCCCGAGGCCTCATTCCAGAGAATTTGGCTCGACGTGTTGAGTGTCCAGTCGGCGGTCCCCGTCACTGTGCTTCCGAATATCAGGTTGCGGCGGTCCATCTGCCACGTCTGCGCGTCGCTGAGCGCAAGCGGCAGGTTGAGCGTCAATGCCAGCCCCGAACCGGCCAGGCACACGCCGTTCGTCCCCAGCGTGAGCGTCGCCGCGTCTGTGCCGTTCGTCGCCAAAATCGCCGTTCCGATCATGGCTTGCGTCGGCGCCGCCGTATTGGTGAAGACCACGCCGGCCCAAGACGCATCCGCCGCGAGAACAAAGCTCAGCGAATTGGCTGTGACGCGCTCGTCGAACACGGCGACGTCTTCCGCCCCCGGAGCGACCCCGCTTTCCCAGCTCTGGGGGTCGTTCAACGGCAGCGTGTTGTTTGCCTTAAAGATTTCAACGGCAAACGCCCCGCCGGCCGCTCCCGCGACCCAACAAACACTGGCTGCCAATCGCAGCAGACTACCGCTCGCGTTCATATGAACCCGCCTTTCAGACCTGAGAAGTCAATGGGCGACGCAATCCCCCTGCGACTCCCAAAATAACGGCACCACCATTACCGTGTCATAGGACACACCATGAAAAGCCGAAACCAATGATTTTTTTATTATCCGGCGGAGGCGAAAAAAGTCAACCCCGAAAAATAGTGGCGGGCGCATGTCAGTTCTGTTGGTGCCCATCGTCGCGATGCGGGTGGGCTTGATCCGCAGCACCTCCGCTGATCGTGTTCATGAGGAGCCGGCCGAATAGGAGGCCGACAATCGGCGACGAGCAGATTAAGATTAAGATTAAGATTACGATTACGATTAAGATTACGAGAAGGTCTCCCCAACAGAACTGCCATGCGCCCAATAGTGGCCTTAAGGCGAGGGTGCGATTCAGTTTAGTCGAAACTGAACCGCACCCGAGGAGGCGCGGAAACGCCGGGCGCAGGCTCGACAGCCCGCAGCCTGAGTGTTACATTCAAAGGAATCTGAGGCTGGGGCAGTTCCTCAGTCTCTTAACAGAACAGCGCGTTTGTCCAGTTCACGGTGAGCCAGAACACGCTGACCTGATGTGCTATTAGGGGAAGGGGTGAAAGGGGTGAGGTCGCCTCATAGTTTTTGCTTCTTTTGTATCGGTCTACTCGCCTCGCTGGCATCCCTTCATGTGCGGGGGGCAGAGCGCCCGCGTGACGTCGACTCGGACGGCATACCGGATGAAATGGAAATGCGCCTGGGAACCGATCCGTCCCGATCCGAAACGCGGAAAAAGCTCTGGGAGTACACGCCGCCGGCCGGCGGGGTGCGTCGGGACGAAGCCTGCACGCTGGCCCGCGATCTCCGGACGCTGTCCATCGCGAATGTCGCAGGCAACCGTTATCTCTGGGTCTTGGAGTTTGCGGGCGACTTCGACATCGCCAACAACAACCTGCTGGTCTATGTCGACGCTGATAACAATCCGAAATCCGGGCAAAGAAATAACAAGGATCTGTCGGGCACGGACTTTACGCTTTGGCTCTCTGATGGCGGACGGTGTTGTCACGCATATGGTATTACCGGAGAAGGGACGACCGCCGCGCCCACGCGTTTCGCGACGCTGGGCCGGAGCGTGTTCATCTGCACCGACATGCCTCTGGCGCAAGAATCCGGGGAATCGAAGTTCCGGGTGATGGCGCGGTGCGAGCGGCTGGAGCCCCGCACGCAAGTCTCTGACACGGGCTGGATCAGCGCCTCCTGCCCGCCTGAAGGCGCGGGTCACAAACCGCCTGTCATGGCGGTGAAAGAGGATGTCGTACAGACCTTGGACAGTGATCACGACGGGTTGCCCGATGGTATTGAGGATCGGCTGGGCACAGACCAGAAATCGCCTGAAAAGCTGACGGTTATCTTCGATGCGCTTCAGGCAAAAGATGCCGATAACCGGAAAAGGAAACGTGCGAAGACGCCGGAGCGATGTATCAGCCGGATTCTCTTCGGCAATGTGGCGGGTGACCGCTTTCTCTGGTGTGTCGAGTTCGGCACCGACTATCCCGAAGCCAACTCCAACTGGATTCTCTATGTGGATGCGGATAACGATGTGAGCACCGGCCGCAAAGGGATGGGTGTCGAATATATGCTTTGCCATCACGATGGCGCCGCGGGAACGACTGCCTTCTCTTCCGACGGACAGAATGTGGCCGGCCCGGCGACACGCGCGGCGGTCGTGGGCAACCGCCTATACCTCTGTGCCGACGTGCCGCTCAAACAGGAAAACGGGCAGTCAGTTTACCGCGTCTCCGGACTTTCGGAGACGACGGGCCCGAACAAGGCCGTTGACTCAACCCCGGCGTTCGATGTGAGTGGCGCGGGGATCTCCGCGCGTCATAAGGCGTTCGGACTTGATGATTGCATGGCCTGTGAAGGGGTGGGTATGACGCGCGATCTAGATCTGTTCCACGCCCTGAAGTCAAACCCTGCCAACGTGGTCGTAAAGATCAGTACGTGTGCCTGTGAAGGTTTCGAAGACGATCTCAGGACTGAATTCAACGAGCCGTCCGTAGTGCGGAAGGCGGCGGGTGGCCGGATTTTTGTTACCGTACCCAAGCCCGGCAGCTTCCACTTCGGTTTTCTGCTTTATGATCAGGCGGGTACGGAGCGGTTCGAAATACGGAGCGGTCATGACCGTTTGGGTGTTGCCGTGGCGGATGAGGATGACAATCGAACCAAATTGTTCTTTACGAAAGAGGCGTTTGATTTCAAGGCTGGCGAAGTGGTCGAGCTGCGCAGCGCAAGGGGCGCCGGGAACTATCGTGTGGAGGACATCCTGCTTTTGAAAAAACCACCCAAGGTGCGGCCTCGTAACTTTGATCTGACCCATCTTGAGGCGACTCCTGTCTGGGAAGGCGATGCGGTCAAGTTGGGCACGGCCCGCGTGACATGGCTGACGTCCTGGCCTGCGCAGTGTACGGTCAGATACGGAGACCGCCTTGTGACTGAACCTGAAGCGGTTGCCAACCACAGGGTCTATCTCGAAGAGCTGCCCGTCGGAGACAAGCTGACACTGGAAGTCACGGCCCCGAAGCCTCGTGACAAGGGAAGTGTTACCGAAAGCATTGTCTTGAGGACAGCGCCGCCTAAATGGAAAGGAGCAGCCAAGAGGGAAACGGTTCCGCTGACGGTCATGAATCCGTCCGCTGACGCGCTTTCACAGTGGCCGGTCACGTGCGGTATCCCGTTTCCGCGACGCGCGCTGGATTCCATCAGACACATCCGGCTTCTTGCTCCCGATGGAACCGAGCAGCCCTTACAGGCTGCCTCTCAGGCGCGTTGGCCGGATGGTTCGGTCAAATGGGCGCTGTTGAGTTTCAGGGCCGATGTGCCTATGTCCAATACCGCCGCGTATGCTTTTGAATATGGCGACAAGGTGAAGCCTGCCTCGCCCCGGAATAAGGTGACGGTCGATGACTCCTCCGCGAATGTGGTTGTCTCCACCGGGCCGATTCGCCTTGTCTTGGACAGGAAATCCTTGGCCCTTCCGGGTCAAGTGTGGCTGGACAAGAATGGCGATTGTCTGTTTTCTGACGACGAACTTTTGTGTGGTGGAAAACCGGGCCTGGGAACACTCGTTGACACGGCCGGGACGGCATTTACGACGCTGGGCACCCTCGATGACATTGTCGTTGAGGAGCGTGGTCCTGAACGTGCGGTAATTTGGGCCAAGGGCCACCACGTGGCTCAGGGCGGTTCAAAGTCTTTTGCCTTTGAGTGCCGCCTGATGGCCTATGCGGGACAAAAGTTTGTCCGCGTCTTCTACACGTTCGAAAACGATGTGACAGCTTCTGAGTTCACGTCCCTCCGGTCGCTGAGCCTTGCGTTTCCGCTCGCTGGCGGCGCGGACTGCTTTGAGGTCGGAGGAGAGGTCCCGGTAACGGGCGACGTGAAATCCGCGCCTGTTCTGTTCCAGGATTTCGACAATCATTTCAGCCTGACGTGTGACGGCAAGGCAGTAGAAGGGAAACGTGCGCCGGGCTGGGTCCGTGTTTTCGGTCCGAGGGGGATGATGACGGTCGCAGTGCGTGACTTTTGGCAGCTTTACCCCAAAGCGTTGTCGGTTGACGCTGGCGGGATCAAGGTCGGCCTGATGCCGCCGCTCAAGGAAGACCAGTACGCGGAAGCCTCGAAAGATCCGGTCCAGCTTGCACATCTCTACTATAACCTTCAGGGCGGCTGTTACAAAATCAAGCAGGGGCAGACCAAGACGCATGAACTCATGCTGTCCTTTGAGCAGGCTCCGGACCGGACCGGTCTGGATGCGTTTCAGCAGGGCGTTGCCGCCGTGGCGCCGTCCGCATGGATGTGCGGCTCCATGGCGCTGGGAGAAGTCCCTCCCGCCGGCACGGTTGGGTCATCGCGCTTTGACGCGCAGATGGCGAAGGGAGCCATCGCATTTCTGACCGCCCGCGACAAGCGCCGGGATTACGGAATGATGAACCATGGCGACTGGTGGGGAGAACGCGGCTTCAATTGGGGCAATATCGAGTATGACGACGCGCACGTGTGGCTGACACAGTTTGCCCGCACGGGCGACATGGGGTGTCTTACTGCGGGAGACCGCGCCGCGAAACATTACGGGGATGTGGATTGCGTTCATGCTCATGCCGATGCGAGACGGATGGGCGCCGGCTATTCGCATTGCATCGGACATGTGGGAGGTTTCTTCAAGACTCGACCCGTCGACGGCGGCACGCTGAACGGCGGACACAGCCCGTGCCATACCCGGACAGAGGGTTTAGTTGAGCATTTCCTGCTCACAGGTGACCGCCGCTCGCTGGAGGCTGCGCGCGGTATCGCCGACCGGTATGATGGCGGGTGGCTGAACAATTATGATTACGGGAACTGCCGTATCCCGGGTTGGCACTTGGTGCTGACGATGTCGTTGTACAATGCGACGGCCGATCCGTTCTATCTGAATGCCGCCAGGATCATCGCTCAGCGTGTGATCGAACGTCAGGCCCCTGAAGGCGGCTGGCAGAGGAACTTGGTGCCGGGTCACTGTTTCTGTCTGCCCCGCCACCGTGGAGAGGCGGGGTTCATGGTCGGCGTCCTTCTCGCTGGCCTCAAGTATTATCACCAGGCCACGGATGACCGGCGTGCGGCGGATGCGCTTGTTGGGGGCGCACGCGCCCTGATCCGGGAAACCTATGATTTCAGGGAGAAGCAGTTTCGGTATACCACGTGCCCGTATTCCTCAATGCCGAGCACAACGGGAAACATGGCCTGTGAAGGGTTCGCGTATGCCGCCCGCCTCACCGGAGACAAGGAGTTGCGTCAAGTGACGCGTGCGGTGATCGAGGACATCATAAAGCGGGCAAACGGAGGGTCGGCCGCCGGCGTCCGGTTTGCGCCGGGCGCCTTGTGGGATCTTGATCGGATGGACAAAAGAAGGGCGGTGGGCAGCATGATCGGTTCTATTGCTGGAGACATCATCGGTTCGGTTTATGAATGGGACAACATCAAGACCAAAGAGTTTCCGCTTTTCACGGAGCGCTGCTTTTTCACCGACGATTCGATACTCACGGCAGCTCTGGCGGACACCATTCTCACGGGCACGCCCTACGTCAAGAACCTCAGGACATTTTACCGGCTGTATCCCGATGGCGGATACGGCGGCCGCTTCCACGAGTGGGCGAAAGATCCGTCGGCAGGGCCGTATAACAGTTGGGGCAACGGGGCGGCCATGCGCATCAGCCCGGTCGGATTCGCGTACGACGATCTGGAGACGGTGCTGGCCAAGGCCAGAGAGTTCACGGAAGTCACGCACAATCATCCCGAAGGCATTAAGGGGGCGCAGGCCACGGCAGTCGCGATCTTCCTCGCCCGCACAGGCAAGTCGAAAACTGAGATCAGGACGTATGTCGAGACGCGGTTCCACTATGACCTGAGCCGGCACGTTGACGAGATCAGACCGATGTACGGGTTCGACGAGTCTTCGCAGGGCACGGTGCCGCCGGCGATCCGGGCTTTCCTGGACTCGGACGGCTTCGACGACGCGATCCGCACGGCGATCTCATTGGGAGGGGACTCGGACACGCTGGCCTGTATCACCGGCGGCATCGCGCAGGCTTTCTACGGCCAAGTCCCCGACGACATCCAGGCCTCAGTCTACCGGATTCTGGACAGCCGTCTCGGCGATATCACGCGGCACTTCATGCAGCGGCACTGCAGTGTGGCCGGCTAAGCTTCATTCATACGGCGGACTCGTTAGGGCCGGCGGTAACTTGAGCCGCGCCAGGGGCAGCCGTCCATCATAGTCCGTCCGTGTCGACCAGCAGGTGCCGGTGGCCGTTCCGCTCCAGCCACCAGTATCCGAGGGAATCCGAAAAGAGGGCGCCAAGATGGGGTAGAACCCGTAAAAACGAAAAAACCCCAGTAAAACCGAGGTTTTTTGATGGTGCCAGGAGAGGGAGTCGAACCCTCACACCCTTTCGGGCGGCAGATGCGTCACGTCATTGGCGGTGGCGACCACGAACACGGGCGCCGTCTTCTCCTGCATCCACGAGAGGAACGAACCGAAGACGCGTGCCCCTGTGCCGCCGTCAGCGGCTCCTGAGCTTTTGGAGCCCGCAAACCCCTTCTCCAGCTCGTCGATCCACAGCACAGCCGGGGCCACGGCTTCGGCGGTGTTGATGGCCTGGCGCAAGTTAGACTCGGATTGGCCGACCAAAGACCCGAACAAGCGTCCGGCATCGAGCTTTAAGAGGGGCCTGCCGAACACGGCGGCGGTGGCCTTTGCCGTGAGGGACTTGCCGGTGCCGGGCACGCCGACGATCAAGAGGCCCTTGGGGCACGGCAGCCCGTAATCCCGGGCACTCTGCCCGAAGGCCTGCTGGCGCTTGAGCAGCCACTGCTTGAGCTGGTCCAGGCCGCCGATGCCGTCGAGTGTCTGCGAGGTCTCCACGATCTCCAACAAGCCGTTCTGACGGATGGCGTTGGCCTTCTCCCTCGCCACGCTGACCGCTCTGACGGCTTTGCTCCCCACAACGGAGAGCGCGAACGCGTTCTCTGCTTCGGCGCAGGTGAGCCCGGTGGCAGCGTCGAGGATCTGGTCCCTGGCGTCCGCCTTGACCTTCTTGAGCTTGGCGCTCTCGCAGATACCGTCCAAAACCTGGCCGAGCTCGGCCTTGCCCGGCAGCTTCAGTTCGACGGTTGTGAACTCACGTTCCAGCTCCGGCGGCAGCACCCTGCGACAGCCCACGAGGACTAGGCATTTACCTTTGGTCTTGGCGTGAACCAACGCGTCCTTCAATGCCCGGACCAATACGGGGTTGGGGTCCTGAAGGAACAGGTGCAGGTCCCTGAAGACGGCGACGGTGTTGTCGGGCAATGACGCAGGTGCCGTGACCGCCTCCATGGGGTCCTCGCAGCCTAGGCTGCGGCCGTCTGCTGTGTCAACGAGACCGGTTGTGGCGGACCAAGCCACCAGCGAGTGGTTGGTGGCAACGGCCGCGGCCTTGACCTCGGCCTCTGCGCGTGTCTCTTCGTGGCTGACCAGGTACAGGCCCGGACAGCAGTGAGCTAAAGCAAGCCAAGGAAGAGCCTGGCGTGTGGCGACCGTTCGGGCCGTCCCCCGCGGGACGCGGGGGTGGGCGGAGCGAAAGGCCGAACGGGTGCTGATGCGGCTGGGACAGCGGAGCCCGGCCTCAGCCGTCCTTCACGTCCTTGGAAAACGCGATCGCGACCAGCGCCCAGGCGAAAAGGACCTTGAAGACGCTCCAGAGCCGGCGCCGGCTTACGATTTGCGAGGTCTTGCGTTCCACGAGCTGGTGTTCGGTGGGCTGGCCCCACCAGAAGCGTTTGACGTTGTCGACGCCTCTGCCGATCTTGCCGCGGCTGCAGACCCTGGTCCTGGCCTCGCACCGGATCTCCGAGATCCTGACGGTCGTGACGTAAGCGGTTTCGATGAAGCCGAGTAGCGTCCAGGCAAGAATAGCCATGCACAGCAGTCGCATGGACGTGTAGTGCTTCCAGGAGGTGATGTTCACGGGGAAGTCCGGCTCCTTGGACTGGGGGACCATAACAACTTCGTCTGTGGTTTTCATTGTTTCCTTTCTCTGTCGCAGGGACAGAATCTGGGGTTGGCGGGTGTGTAAAATGGTGCTGAACAGGGACGGTAGCGGGGATGAGTGCGAGGCGGCGCGTCATCAAATTTTGATAATGGGTCGAACCTGTACATGCGCCGGTGTGTCGGAGCCGGCGGGGGCGGGGCCTCGTGTCGGTGAAACAGTTGGGCGCGGACTGCCGCAAGTCCTTTTTGCCGGACTCAGGCTCCTGAAACCTCGAATGAGCCCAAGTACTGGCTGGGGTGGCCGGCGCGGATGTGGTTGGTGATGATGTCTCGCATGTGCGGTTCTGCTTGGGTTGGGGGTTGTGAAAGCGTGGGCGGTGTGCGGGGCGTGGACGGCCATACTGGGCGGACACGCACACCGCAGCGCGGCAAACTCATCTTCAGGGTGCTGGTGAGGGCGCGCTTGACCTCGGCTGCGGGCGCTGGCAAACTCTTTGTGAACAACAGCGGCGCCGGCGAAGCGGCCGGCCGCGTGCTTAGGGGGGGGGCCGAGATGGGCGAAGAATCGACGATTAAGATCGAATGGCCGTGGGAGATGGTCTGGGCGGAGCATGTGGACGCGGCCGTCGCCTGGATCAAAGAAGCCCTGCCCCCCGGCCACGAGCTGCGGAAGCGCGACCTCTATCCCGGGATCAAATGGGACGGGCGCATGGTCTTCATCGTGGACGACGACACCGCCGGCAACATGATCCTGATGGACTTCGAGAACGGGAGGCGCTGGAAGAAGACGGCGTACAAGGAGCCGGCCCTTCGGGTGTTCGCCGACCCCGAGGAGGTCGCGGAAATGATCAGGCACGACCACCTTGCGGAGTGCGCGAAATACAGCGACGACGGGACGCTGAAGCGGGGCGTCCGGAATCGGAGACCGTGACAGGCGGCATCACAACCAAAGCGGTGGCGGACGCTGTGCGCACGGTGCAGGGGTTGTCGCTCCCGCAGCAGGAGGCTTTGGTGGACAGGATATACGCGGCGCAGCCGCAGATCCTGCTGGCCGTGCTCTCGCTGTCGCGGGACGGCGTGCCGCCGGAAATGCTGGAGCACGCCCTGCACCTGCTGATGGTCGTCCACACCTGCGTCACCTCGCAGTGCAAGGACGGTTCAAAACACTCGACGACGCCCTGTGTTACCTGCTGACGATGCCCGTGAGGCCCGGCGCGGCCTGGCACACCGGCCACGGCCTGCAGTGCGCGTACCTCTTGAAGGAGCCTTGCCTGTTTCCTGCTGGAGGCAGTGACGCGGAGGCGCTGCTGCTGTACAGGGCCGCAAGTGAGGGCCTGGGCCACGGTGAACGTCTATTTCAGCGCGTGCCGGTTTCTCTACGAACAGGCGCTCAAGCGCCCCGCGGCTCCGTTCAACACGTTTTATCCCTTATGCGGCTAAATGACCGCTTGTTTCCACCTCGCAACAGTCATACAATAGCCGCATAAGGGATAAAACGCTATTCGTTCCCTCGCCCCTCACCTCCTGCCATATCCTTGATGCACCTGCCCCATGCCTGTGTCGCGCCCGTCTTCCAGCCCGCCGCCGCCCTCTGCCCGCGCCTTGGCCCGCCGCGCCTCCAGCGCCGCCGCCCGCGCCTCGCCGCTCCACCGGTTCGCGGCCTTGCCGCCGATCCCAAGCGCCTCGTCCAGAAATTCTTCGAAGTGCCGCAGAAAATCCTCGTCCGCGCCGGTCAGCGGCTCCGACTGCGAACGCTCTTTAATCTCGTCGAAGACCGCCCGCCGCTCCGCGTCGGTCATGCCGCCCACGCCGTGCTCGTGATAGCTCTCCCACGCCTCGGACAGCTCCGCTCCGCCCGCCCCGCCCCGCCGCCTCCGGCATCCGGACGCGGAACGTCAACCCCGAACCCCGACGACGGATAGGACATATAAGCTGCGTTTTCCTGCGGGCGCGGGATACGGCAAAGTCGGATAAAGGCGCTTCTGTCAAGTCGGGCGCGGGCTGAAAGGGCGGGGAGACGGTTCTGGCGGGCGTTCTTTGACGCCCGGCGTTGACGGCGGGCGCGGAGGGTGTGCTGTGTTGCCGCAAGGCCCGCCCCTGCAAGAACAGAAGGCGGGCCTCTCACATACTACGCCGCCATTTCCCTGCCGATGTTGGCGCGCGCGTGCGCGACCGCCTGCAGGT
>Ga0265294_10004902_pt1 | contig 16484 bp, 16 predicted proteins | sample MunlanPumphouse3_FD_192504 | JGI IMG/M metagenome (GOLD analysis project Ga0265294, IMG submission 192504) | Groundwater microbial communities from a municipal landfill in Southern Ontario, Canada - Pumphouse #3 | ecosystem: Environmental > Aquatic > Deep subsurface > Groundwater | place...
TGCTGCATATTGCCATAGTAACGAGCAGCCGCTTTTTTCTTTGATGCAAAAATAGCGCCTGGAATAATTAATAAGAACCACAAGAATACCCCTAAACCCTTTTCACCTTTCGTGATAGTGGCGGGAATTCTTTCATTGACGACGAGAGTGGCTCCATCATTAGTGATGACATTGCCACAAGCGGGGCAGACGAGGGAAGTTTGATTTTGTCCAAACTCAATGCTTGTCCCACAAGAGGGACAGCGATAAATACCAGTGCTCATATCTCTTAATTCTCCTTCTCTGTTTCTTTGTTTTCTACTGTATCATTTTCATCTTTAAAAATGTTGCATAATGTTTGAGGGTCATAATCTTCTTCTTCGCTTTTGGGGCAGAAAGAGAAAAGATTTCTTTGATAGATAACTTTTCCATCAAATGTATGATCACTTTGGAATTGTTTAAATTGATCGCTATTTTGTAAGTCGTTAAATTGTTGACGTGATGATTTTTGTTTTTGAATTTCGATTTGTGATTTAGCGTAGACAGGAAGATATTCCAACCAATGAACGGGAACAGTGTGCCAAGAGCCATCATTGCCTAATACCCGAACATAATCAATTCTTTCTTCGGTGCGATAAGCATAGGCATGAATATTGACGCGATCCGCGCTTCCTTCTTCCTTGACAAATTGACTCTTAAGAATGGAAGGAGTAACAGCTTCTTGATGGGCGAAATAATTATCGCCAAAGGCATTAGCCATACATTCGGATTCATAGGAAGTAATATTGCCATCCCATTTCTTTTTGAATATATATTCATCAGTGGGATATTGCTGATAAAGAGGAATGCTGATAATCGGGGCAATATCAAAAAAGAAACTTTGAAAATAAGTATCATTAAAATTGAGGAAATGGCGACGAGCATTTTCATAGCTATAATCAATGAAAGAACGAGGGTCACACTCATAATCAACGGCCTGGCTATGAAGGGTGCTGACGGAATTGAGCATCTTTCTTTTGATGAAAGTAAAGTCATCACCATAAGGTTCTTTTTCCCGCAACAAATCCATGAAGTTTTTCTGTGCTAATGGAGTAAACAAAAGACGAAATTCCATCTCGTTATTACGGTTCATCGCATTAAACAAAGCTTCAAATTCAGAATTAGCTAGAGGAGTAAAGCCACTTTTGATGTGCTTTTGGCTCATTTTGTTGAGAGCTTCATCCTTTGCTTTCACAAATTTTTCAAAATCTTTCTCGCTCATTTTATCCGCTCCAACTGGTTCGCGAGAAAAGGAAAGATGAGGAGCGGCTTCGCATCCATAATGAAGCCATTTTTCATAGTGGTAATAAGGTTTTGGTTTTGTAACCGTCGCGGTTAAAGTTTGACTGCGAGTTTGCGTGGAATAGCCACCTGAACCATTCGGGACTCGTACCGTATAAGTAATAGTGATAGATCCACTATATTGACAAGTTCCCATCTGTTCCACTCGCGCTGTTTCAATGACAAAAGGATTGCCGAGAATAGCGCCACTTTGCACAAAGATGGTGGAATGCTTTGTATCGTCGTCATTACCGAAGCCAAACTTATCAACGAGATATTGGAATCGTTCAATATTGAAATTGTCATCCATTTCAAAAAGAGGAATTGTTTGGTGGACTAATTTAGTGTGCATATTCCAGTCGTAGAGGGCGTTCAAAGGCGCCATCTGGGTCATGCCGATGGCTTTTTGATTTTTGATTTCGTTTTCCAAACGCCCCAAGATAGTGGCATTATTTTTAATAACGGGATTAATTTTTTTAGCGATGAGAATAATGCTTAAGACAAATAAAATGGGAAAGACGACAAGGAGAGATATAAAAAGAGCGAGATAATCATTATTAAATTCGGAAAAGATGAGATAGGCAAAAATAATGGTCGCCAAAATAGATATCACCAAAAGAGCGATGAGCCATCCCCGTTGCGCCTTCTTCTTATGAATGAGGTTGCGAACTTTTTGAGCATCGGCATTATATTTATTTAAAAGTGACATGGTCGCAGCATTAGCGGCGACATCTATTTGCGATTTCTTGGTTAGTTCATCAAAAAAAGCACTGGCGTTTTTGTGATGTTCCTCTTGTAATGTCGCAAGAAATACTTTTCGTGGTTCGAGAAGGTCGTTTTCATTAACCATACATCTATCAGTATAGCAAATCTCTTGATTTGTGTGACCGAGAAATAAAATATTTACTTGTGAAGAGCGAGATAACCTTGATAGGCTTCTCTGGCATTATTAAGAAAATGAGTGGCGACATCTAAAAAGTTAAAATTGTGAATAGCGCCTTCTCCGCGATAATGTTTGACGATAGCCACTTCATACCACTGAAGAGAAATATACATTCTCCAAAGATAAAAACGCTCTTCCTCTTCCGTTGTTAGATCTTTAAAATAGGCTTTCAATAAAGCGTAGCCTTGCGAGACAAGGTTATTGCCGAAAGCGGCGATATCATAGATTGGATCGTTATTCCCGACGAATTCGAAGTCGATAAAATAATAATTTCCTGTGGGCGTGACAACGATGTTGCTTCTTTGCGCATCATTGTGGCAGATAACTTTCTTTTGCCCTTCAAGGAAACTTCTTTCGGCAAACAAAGCGTTGCGAATCTTTAAATATTCCTCATCTTGATGGCTAATGAAAGATTGAGCCTCTTTTTCATAGCCTTCAAATCTCTTAAATGGTAAATAATCCACTTCACATAAACGTTTAGAATCGTGAAGAGTGTGCATTAAGGTAGCAATTTTTTGATAATCAAATTCTTCGACATGATCAATCGATGTTCCTTCAATAAATTCGTTGATCTTGATGCCGTGCTCAACATCAAAATAGACATTTTTACTTGTGATGCCTAAATCATAAAATATCTGTTGATCTTTCTTTTCTCTCACACGATCGACCATTTCATTGGCTTGTTTAGTGGAAATGTAAAGGACATAACTTTGGTGGCCTTTTTGTACGATATAAGACTCATTCATCATCCCGCCAGTTAAGGGTGCGACGATATGGGCCTCAGGACCCATCGCGATAGTTAGTATTTCTTTTGCGTTCATAGAAATAAATATAGCATAGATAATAAGTCTTGCAATAAAAAAGCCATCTAAGATGGCTATTTGCTTAGATTCTCAAGCATAATATCATGAACCATATCGCTAACTTTTTTGGCGGGCATATCTTCAAATTCCTCGTAAGGAATGACTCCGACCACATCTAAATAGACATGGGTGAAGCGAAAGGGAAAGTGACGGTGAATATCATAAGTATTCTTTAAAGTGACGATGACGATAGGAAGTTTTCCTTTGATGGCGATATTGAAGACGCCTTCATGAAAATTGGCAATGTGACCATCGTTCGATCTCGTTCCCTCGGGAAAAACGCCGATCGAGGTAACGTTATCTTGAGCGAGAACAGTGGCTTTCCGCATCGCTTCAAGAGATTGAAGATAATCTTCTCGATCAATGGGCAAATAGCATAATCGCCACATCAGTTTATTAGCCAATGGCAAACGCATATTATCTTTTTTGGTGATAAAGGCGATATCGCGCAAGCCAAATTTCTGAGTAATAATCAATGAATCAAAGACAGAGGCGTGATTACAAACGAGAAGAAATCTCTCTTTCTTTGGCATTTTTCGTCGATCGATAATGGTGGTGTGAATTAAAGCGTGGTTGACGATATAATCAATCCCATTAATCATCCACCAACGAACCCATTTATTAATGGAATGGTATTCTTTTTTCTCATCAACACCGGTTCCCACTAACCAAATAATAATCCAAAGGAGAGAAAGACCACCAAAATAACCACCGAAGAAGAGAATGATAGGAATATAGAAATCGTACCAACCATGCACAGGCCAGAAGGATAGACTTCCCAAGGTCGCTAATCCGGCTCCGCATATAAGCATCAATATTTCTAAAAACATAAAGCCTCAATAATTTTTAACTATTATATGACATATCACTGAGCACTGCAAATAAGCAAAAAAATAAAAAACCTCCTCTATTAAGTCAAATATATGACTTAAATGTGGGAAGATTTCTATCATTTGGTGCCCGGGACCGGAATTGAACCGGTATGGTATCGCTACCGCAGGATTTTAAGTCCTGTGCGTCTACCTGTTCCGCCACCTGGGCAAAATGGTCACTCTCTGGAGATTCGAACTCCAGACCCCTTGATTAAAAGTCAAGTGCTCTACCAACTGAGCTAGAGAGTGAATGGCTGGGGTGGCTGGGATCGGACCAGCGAAATGACAGAGTCAAAGTCTGTTGCCTTACCACTTGGCTACACCCCAACAAATGTTGGTGGGAGGGGGCAGATTCGAACTGCCGAACCCGAAGGAACAGATTTACAGTCTGCCGCGTTTAGCCTCTTCGCTACCCTCCCATGTGGTACATATTATTGGTGGATGCTGAGGGGCTCGAACCCCCGACCTCCGCCGTGTAAAGGCGATGCTCTCCCAGCTGAGCTAAGCATCCTCGTTACGAAATATGCGCTTAAATAATATATCACTTGATATATGAGCAAGTCAACGAAAAAAATCGCCGATTTAGGGCGACTTTTTTTATATTTTAAACTATGTTTAATAACCTTTTTTGCCTAAGAGGTGGAACATATTCTTCTTATAAATCTCAACGCCAGGTTGATTGAAGGGGTTTATCTCTAATAGATAAGCGGACATCGCACAAGCTCGCATAAAGAAGTAAAAAAGGTGTCCTAATGATTGAGCGTTCAGAGAATCAAGGGTGATGATATTGCAAGGGACATGGCCTTCTTCCACATGAGCCTTGAATGTTCCCTCAAAAGCCTTTTGATTGACGAAAGCGAGATTTTGACCCTCTAAATAGTTTAAACCATCGAGATTCTGTTCATCGTGAGGAATGATAATATCGAGCTGTGGATGAACGACATTAATAATCGTCTCAAAAAGAAGAGGGGTCCCATCTTGAATGAACTGCCCTAAAGAGTGCAAGTCAGTCGAGAAAGTAGCGCTAGCAGGAAAAAGACCCTTTTTGTCTTTACCTTCTGATTCGCCAAATAATTGCTTTAACCACTCTGAAATTTGACTCATTTGTGGCTCGTAGGTGACAAACATTTCCACCGCCTTTTGATGGTGATACATATAATCACGACTGACGGCGTATTGATAGCAAATGTTAGTGGCTAAATCATCGGAATCATAAGATTGACGAGCTTGTTTAGCTCCATCGAGAAAAGCTTGAACATCAATTCCCGCACACGCTAATGGGAATAAGCCGACGGCGGTAAAGACGCTGTAACGACCCCCGATATCATCGGGTAATACATAAGTGGCATAGCCTTCTTGGTCACAGAGCGTTTTTAATGCTCCGCGACTTTTATCCGTCGTGGCGTAAATGGCCTTTTGGCTGGCTTGCTTACCGATTTGGCTCTCTAATAATTCTTTTAATAAACGGAATGATATTGATGTCTCAGTGGTGGTGCCACTCTTACTGATGACATTGATGGCGAATTTTTTACCTTTCAAATAATTCATTACTTGGGCAATATAATTAGGCGAAAAGGTTTGGCCCATGAAAATAATTTCTAATGGATCAGGACTCTTTAGTCCTTTGAGAGCTTCTAAAGCGGCGCGAGCGCCGAGATAACTTCCCCCAATACCACAGACGACTAAAATATCGAAATTGTGGCGAACATATTTCGCATCTTTGATTATTCTTTGCAATTCATCTCTATCGTAATGAAGAGGCCAATCAGCCCATCCTAGATAATCATTTCCGAGGCCGCTTTTCTGATCAATCATATGATTGATAGCGGTAACTTTATTTTGATAACTCTCAAGTATTTGAGGGCTTATTTGCTTATTTAATGTCAATTTCATCTTCTTTTTCTCCTTGGATTTTTTCTAGAGTCTCGGCTTTCCATTGAGGTAATTTTTTCTCTAAGGGAGCAAAGTCTCCTTCATAGACTTGAGGAGCTTGACGATTACTATTGCTATGGGTAGTATAGGCTTCTTCGGCGGGAACTTGTTTGAGCGACAGCCGCAAAAAGTTATTATCTGGATCAATGGCGATGACTTTAACTTTCATCTTGTCACCACGAGTCCCGAATTTTTCAATATCGCGAATATAGGCGTTGGAAATCTCAGAAATATGAAGTAATCCTTGTCCACCATTTTCAAAAGTTAGGAACAGAGCGTAAGGTTTTACATTTGTAACCTCTCCAATAATTAAATCGCCAATGTTATAAGACATAATCGTTTCCTCTCATCTTTTTTATCATACGCTTGGCAGATAAAAAAAGGTAGTATCAAACTACCTTGAAGTGATGTTATTTATTGGCGAGAATTTTTTCTTTGCGATCAATTTCTTCTTTAATCGAAGTTGAATCGATAATTAAATGCATGACTTTATCGAGATCGCTACCAGCGGTGTAATCAGCTCGGCACATGAAACTGCATCTTCCATCGAGATAAATCTGGCGGACTTTATCGCTTTCTTTTTCAGGATAAACAGCGATGGAGCGTCCTCCGTTGTGTTTGACTAATGTCATACACGCAATATCGGTCATTCCATCACCGAGATAGACGATGTTGGAATAAGGAATTCTTAAGCTCGGTGTTTTCTTGTTGACAGAGTTGTCATCAGTGACATCAAAGACGCCTTTAGCGATACGGAAGAAAAATTGTGTTTTTTGCGTATAGTTAATTGTTAATTTGGGCCAGATGGGTTCTCCGTCTTTGTTATAGAAATATTCACACCCATAGGCAGCGGTAAATTGATCATAGATAGCACAACCTTCGACGATTTCTTTTGTTCCCGAAGAAACGAGATAGTGCTCGACGACAATACCCTTTGAAGCGGCATATTCATTGATGCGCTTGAACCAGTTGGTCACACCGGGATAGAATTTGACATTTTTGCCACATTCTTGAAGATATTCTCGCGTGAGTTTGATGCCCTTTTCTTTAGCTTTAGCCACCATCATATACATGTAAGAGAGAATTCTTTCCACTCCGGATTTGGCGGAAAATTCAGTAGTGGCTCCCCAGAACTCACCGGGTGTCATTCCAAGAGCGGGAATGAAAGAATAGTTTTGCATGTCCGTGGTCGACAATGTTTTATCAAAGTCGTACATAATTGCAATAATTGGTTTTGACATATAATTAACCTCGAATGAAATTCTATCACAATTGTTTAACAACAGTCAATCAAGAGACAACATCATTAAAGTAATGAAGTAGTTTTGACATATTATGCGATTGTGATAGTATTTCTTTACGGGAAACAATTATGTTTAGTTATTTAGATGGCTGGTTGAACACTTTATTGACAATTCTCGTGATACTGGCTGGTATCATGATTATTCTTTTGATTGTCGATCTCATCTTGGTGAGCATGTTTCACACTATTCTCTCGCGACATAATAAAGCGATGGATGTCATTTTAATGACAAAATATGACAATATCAAAAAAGTTATCGCCGTTTTTCAAGACGCCAATATCAAGATTGACGAGAAAATAATTAATACTTTAGGGGCCATCGAACCCATCACCTTTAAAGAGCAAGATACATTACAGTGCAAACAAGCGCGTGAGGAATTAACCTATCTTCGTTCTGAGATATTCTACCTGTTCCGCAAAAATCCCACTTTGGAAAATAATGAGCAATTTGTCATTGCCAAGAATAATATTTTGGAGATGGATGTTGTCTATCGCAATACAGTGGCAATGTATAATGCCGACGTGCTCGGTTATAACTATTGGATTCGTTTTTTGCCCTATCGTTGGCTTTTTCTCCTTTTTAAGGTCAAAGAGAAAGAAATCATTTAAAGAGATATTGTCGAAATAAACAATTTCTTTTTTCAATCTCGGTAGTGGTTTAAAATAAAGAAACGGTGAACTTTCACTGCTAATAATATTAATAAGGTATATAAGGAGAAAATCATGAAAACACCTGAAATCAAATTTAGTCAGTATCCTTTCGTTGTCCCAACCGAAAAAAGAGTGACCAATAAACTCGAAAAGTTAATTGGCGAACTCAAAGAATGCGGATCATCAAAAACCGCCTCTTTGGCTGTGAGACATTGGAACAAATATGGCGAAAAACTCGGTACTGAACTGAGCCTCATCTATGTCAAATATAGTGTCGATACAAAAAATGTCGCTTATAAGAAAGCCCAAGAGAGAATGGATGAATTGTCTCCTCTTCTTTCAAAGTACTCTAATATTTATCAAAAGATGATGGTAAAAGCCAACTTCCGCAAAGACCTAGAAAAGATCTATGGCAAATACCTCTTCAAAATGTACGATAACGCTTTAAAAGCTTTTGATGAGAAGATTATGCCTGAATTAGCGCAAGAAAATAAGCTCGTCAGTCAATACGATGCTGTTTTAGGTGGTGCGCAAATTAATTTCCGCGACGAAGTTCTTAATCTTTCTCAATTAGGTAAATACATGCAAGATAAAGATCGAGCCACCCGTCAAGAAGCAGCTCAAGCCATGGATAAGTGGCTCGGCGAACACGAAAAAGAAATCGGTGGTATTTATTCCCAATTGGTTACTCTTCGTGATCAGATGGCCAAAAAGCTTGGCTTTAAAAATTTCGTTGAACTCGGCTATCTCCGCTTAGGCCGTATCGACTATAACGCCAAAATGGTCAAAAAATATCGCGAACAAATCGCGACAGAAGTCGTTCCTGTCTGTCAAAAACTCTATAAGCAACAGATGAAAGGCTTAAAAATTAAGAATCCCCAATACTATGATTATAATTTAACATTCGCTTCGGGTAATGCTGTGCCAGTTGGAGATGTCAATTATATCGTCGATCAAACGAAAGCCATGTTTACCACTCTTTCGAGTGAATCACAAAAATTTATCAACTTCATGGTCGATAACGAATTATTAGATCTCGTTGCTCGTCAAGGTAAAGCTCCTGGAGGATATTGCACTTACTTCCCTCTCTATAAGTCCCCCTTTATCTTTGCTAATTTCAATGGTACAGCGGATGATGTCTTCACTCTCGCTCATGAATGTGGACATGCTTTCCAAGGCTATTTATGTTCCAACATTAAAATTCCCGAATATCAAAATCCAACTTTAGAAAGCTGTGAAATTCATTCGATGAGTATGGAATTCTTTGCTTGGCCTTATCTTGAGAAATTCTTTGGTGCCGAAAAGGAAAAAGCCCAATTTACTCATTTGAAAGGTGCCATTGAATTCTTACCATATGGCATCTCCGTGGATGAATTCCAACATTGGGTCTATGAACATCCAACCGCTACTCACGAAGAGAGATGTGCGGTTTGGCGAGATATCGAAAATCGCTACACTCCTCATAAAAAATATGATGACACTCCCACACTAGCGAAAGGTACCTATTGGATGCGTCAATCTCACATCTTTGGCACGCCATTCTACTACATCGATTATACTTTAGCGCAAGTTGTCGCCTTTGAATTCTTCCTTCTCGATCGCAAGAATCACGAAAAGGCTTGGAAGAAATATGTTAAATTCACTAAGTGTGGTGGTAAATACCCGTTTGTGGAACTCCTTGAGAAGAACCATTTAAAGAATCCTTTCGAAGATGGAACTATCCACAAGATCATGGATCCATTAGTTAAAGTCTTAAAAGGTTTCGACCAATCTAAATTCTAAAAGAGCCAAAAGAAAATCGCATCATATGGTGCGATTTTTTTGTTCTTCGAAAAGAAGTGAAATTTACCAGTCTAATTTTAAGGCGATGAAATTGGCCACCGCGGCGAGACCAGCACATATTAAAGTAATGTAAAAGCCAGCCAGATAATAGGTGATAATTGGGCTAGTTGGATGAGCGATCACACTAGTGTTTAACCAAGTGTACATCACACCCATGAAAGCGACGAGAAAGAAGCCAACCACTAAACTAACAAATGCCGAAATCAATACGATTTTCTCCATTTTTGCTGATGGTTGAACAATTGGTAAAGCCATAATACCTAACGCTAAACCCGCGACTAAGATCAGCATGAAACCCACAAATGAAGGCCATGCTCCATAGGTCAGACCTCCGACCCCGTTGAAAAAGAAAAATGTTGCTGGTTTATCAGCGTTATCAACTCTGATAAAAGGTAGAAACATCGCTAACACACTAGCGATCGCTGCTCCAAATCCAAACCACATATAGAAGATACTGGATAACTTTTTCATATCTAATCCTCCTTAACTGATTATATTTATTTTAATTAAATAAATGGATGTTGCAACTAAAAAAAGAAAATCCATTCAAATATCAAGAATGAATATTTTCTATTTTTTGCCCTTTATAGACATTTATCGTTATTTTGTATGACAGAATGTTTTCCGTTCATTTTCCCTGACCATTCTCATTGGTGACAAAAGAGGATTATTGGTTCTGAACCACAGTAATAGTTAATGAATTGGAGTAAGTTGGATAATCTTCTAACTGAGCATTGATATATGTCTCGCCAGTTGCTAAAGCTACAATTGTAAAAGTGGCATCATCAAAGCCAAGGATAGAAGTATCGTTGATATAGACATCAACAACAGGAATTCCATCATCGCAATTGGTGGTAAATAAAAGTGTCTGTGTTTCTCCGACAGTCATAACCGTTTTTTCAACGCTAATTGTCAAGTTTGAACAAGGTCCGAAATATCGACAACCTGTCAAAAGAAAAATGTTTAATAATCCAATAGCTATTCCCTTATAATATTTCATTTTTCCTTCCCCTTTGATATTGATTAATTAAATCTGATTCAATTTATGCAAATAGATCTATCAATTTATTATACCATTATATTTTTCTATCAATATTCTTTTGTCATTGCATTGGATTGTTCAGAGCTGATTGCATAAAAAAATCCCTCCTTTATTGTGTCAACGAATTGGTTCAATAAACGGGGAAAAATTTAAGATTTTGGTGCGCGGGATGAGAATCGAACTCACACAGGTTACCCTATACGCCCCTCAAACGTACGCGTCTACCAGTTCCGCCACTCGCGCATTTTCATCAAAAACTTGCTTTGATATTTTAACAAAATATAAAGAAAAGACAAGATAATGTTATCTAAATATGACTTGATGCTAACTCCAAACTGTATTTTCTCCGAATTGAAATAGAATGGAAAAATGGAAGATGTTTTATCGATAAGTTAAAATTATTAAAAAATAAGAGGATAAAATAATTCCTGCCAAATTAGGAAATAGGTTAATAATGAAACAATATCAACGACCGTGGTGGTAAAAGGTCCACACATCACCGCAGGATCAACATGTATTTTTTTAGCAAAGAATGGCAGCAAGCAGCCGATCATGCGAGAGATAATCATTGTTACCATTAATGTTGAGCCCACTAATAACGAAACGAGAAATCTCACGAGCCATGGATTTTCATTGAAACTGGAATTATCAATAGAAACAACGCCAATTGCCATTTCACTAAAAGTCAAAGCGACCGCGAAAACGCCAATAATACCAGCGATAATTAATGCGACACGAAATTCCTTCCAAATCACTTTTTTAAAATCACCTTTTTTAAATTCGTTTAGAGCTAGGGAACGAACAATCATCGTTGTTGTCTGCCCACCAGAGTTTCCACCAGCATCTAGGATTAAAGGAGAAAAAACAGCCAAGACAGCAAAACTAGCAATCAATCCATCAAAGGCCGAAGTAATAGCGGCTGATCCAATCTGTAAAATCATTAGAATCATAATCCAGGGAAGACATTTCTTAACTAATTTCCAGACTGATGTTTTTAAATACGGTTCTTCAATTGCGCTGACTTGATTTAAGTTAGCGATATCCTCATTGGCTTCTTGAACGATGATGTCAACTACATCGTCAATGGTGATGATGCCGAGAATTTTCTTTTCATTATTAACGACCGCCATGGCGTTCAAATCATAACGCTTGAACATATTGGCGACTTCTTCTTGATCGTCGTTAGCGTTGCAAGTGATAAAATCTTTATCCATGATCGTCTCGAGAGTATCTTCTTCACTGGCAAAAATTAAATCATCCAAATTAATAGTTCCGACTAAAGTTCGTTTAGCGTCGCGGACGAAAATGGTGTAGACCGTCTCGGCTTCACGTCCATTTTTGCGAATTGAGGCGATAGCGTCTCTTACTAAAATGTCTTCATGCATCTCGATGTATTCAGTGGTCATTATCGAACCGGCTGTATTATCTTTGTAGTTTAAAAGTGTATTGATGTCTTTGCGCAGATCACTCGGCGCGACACGAAGAATGCGATTGACGACATTAGCAGGCATTTCCTCAATAGTGTCAACGATATCATCTGCAAAAGAGTTCTCTAATAACTCAATTAAATCTTTATCGGAGAAAGCGCTGATGATGTGCTCTTGTTGCTCAGCGGATAAATCGGTGAAAAAATCACCAGTATAGTCTTTGCTAATGACGCGGAAAATATAGATGAGCAAACGAGCGTCATCAACGCCATCTAGCGCTTCCGCTAAATCAATTGTCGGGATAGTATCAAATAGTTCTTTAAGATGTGAAACATTCTTATTTTCAATGGTTTCTAACAAATCTTCTCGTAGGTTTAAACTGTTTTCCATAGTGCTACCCCCTAACTCTTTTAATCATAGACTATTTTATAGAACCATTCTATTTTTGTCGCTAAAAAGATAACGTTTCATAAAGGTAGGTCGTGAAATAAAAGAAGTTCGCTATACTTATTGTTGACACACATAAGTGAGGGAACTTCCATGGACATTATACCTGCCACCACAACAAGATTTGAAGAATTTGTTATTAATTATATTAAAGATTTAAAAATAATGGACTAAAAGAATTAGGAAGAGCTCTAGAAAGACTGGATCTAGTTTTAACATTCAATCGTCCATCATATTTAAAAATTATAAAATAAAAGAAAGAACGATTCAAACAAGCATTGGAATGCTCCGATTTAAACGACGATATTATAGGAATACGTTAACCAATGAATACTTATATTTGTTAGATGCAGCAATGAAAATTCCTAAAAGGGACAAGATTATGTATGATGTGAAACTCAAAATTCTCGAGACTGTTTCAGAAATGAGCTATGCAAAAGCTGGAAGATATGGATGCGCTAATGGGTTACCAATTAGCAAGTCCACTGTTTGTCGCTTAATTGAAAAGACCCAATATTATATCAAAGATAATATGGGAGTCGTTAAAAACGATGCAACTGTCCATGTTTAAATTGATGAAAAGTTTATTCATGTATTAGGTTACTCAAATAAAAAGAAATTATATACATGCACCATCTTTAAGGGAGTGAGAGTAAAAGGGCAAAGGAAAATATTATTAAATCGCACTTTGATATCAGGGAAAGAATTATCATCCTTCTTTAAAAGAATTAATTACTTTCTTCAAGAGAAATATCACTTAAAAATCTCAGATACAATTTATTTATCAGGTGATTTGGCTTCATACATTCAACAAGCTCCTGATAGAATCTGGGTTTGCAAGGCTATCTATGTTCCCGATAAATATCATGTTAAATCCGCGCTGAAAAAAAGCTTAGGCCTTGTCACAACTGATGCAGAAATCAATAATCGCAACTATCAAAAAGACATCATTAATGCTTTAAATCAACTAGATGATGTCGACTCTAAGAAAATAAGGAATCTCATGAAAAGGAAACCTAGTTCATTCTCATCATATCTAAAGCCAAGTTATGAAGGCTGTTCTCAAGAAGGAATGAATTCCCATTATTACTGTTCAAGATTTGATAAAGTTCCTAATGTTTTTCGCTTTAAAACAATTGAAAAACTATCGCAATTGATTGAAGCAAATCAAAATCACAATGAAGTTAAAATAGGATTTAAGAGTCAGTATTATGATGAACCATCAATGAGGCTAGGAGAAAAGAAAATGGAAAGATATCGACCAGATATAAATACAGAAGAGATGTCATATGGGATGAGACAATTATTCTCCGAACTTGAAAACGGATATAAGCCATGGTAACTTGTTGCTGACAAAAAGTCGGCGAATTAAATCACCTACCTTAATGAAACGCTACCGATTAGCACTCTTCCTGCTATAACATCAAAAATATTATGATTTTTTTAGTCTTGAAGTTGGACAATGATTAAGCGAAATTCATTCTTAAAATATATCATCGGAAAAGTGACATAAATAGGAGTGTCATTTTTATATAAATACTCTTTGTTCCAATCTATTTTGTATTCACTAGCAAAATTATTGTAATCTTCTCTCGCGAAAGTATTGATCAAGGTATCAACTTTTTCTTCAAAATCGATGTTTTTGCCTGATTGGAAACTCTCATCACTTTCAGCACCTGGTTTATTGTTTTCGAATTGCTGGAAAAACGCGGTTGGCTCTTCTTCGTATTTCAAAACGTAATAATAAAGACCTGATGAATCAAAACCAGAGATGTTTTCATAAAAAAACTCAACTTTGGCGTCGGATAAATATTGAATCCCAAAGTTTTTTTCAAGCTGATTGACATAATAACTAGGACTATGTTCACACGCTGCTAATCCAAATGTCATTATGAGTAGTGGGATTATCTTGGCTATTTTGTTTTTCATAAATTTATATTTAAAGTATAAATTATAATATAACAAAATGAGAGGTATTCATACCAGAAATTTTTAAATAAAAATTTCCTAATCCGTTAAAATAATAAGTTGAAACAATTATTAAATATGGAATGTCAGTAGCATGGTGATTAACAGATATTTTTGCTTGCCAATTATCACCACTATCGTCGTCACATCTGGTTGATTTCAATTCATCTGATTTATGAATATTTGTTCTATCAATGTCTGATCTTCTTGGATCAATGAGATAAAGATAGGTGTCAATATAAGTGTCACCTTTTTTTGCGGTTGTTATAATATAATTTGATTTTAAAGCTGGCTTCAAGGTAAACAAAAATACTGTTCCTTGAGAAATATTGATTTCTATATTTTTATAATATGTCTCAAGAAAGTTCGATGTCCTTTCTATTTCACTAATATTGTCAAAATTGCTATCGTTAGATGAAGTTATCGCGGTTCGAATATTTCCTACTCTCAAATTATAATACAATTTAACTTTTAATTTATATATTTGATTGGCAAAGAAATAGTTTTTAATAAAGGCATTGGATTTATACCCATCATCATTATTAGAATTTATACAATACCCGTTAGAATTAAAAAGTTCTAAATAAGAATTGTTATATCCAAATGTTTGTATATTTCTATACCCATTATTAGGAAAAAATAAATTATAGATAATACATTCGCCACGCCCGAGTGTGATTGTTTTTTCACTATATTTCCAGCTGTCTATTGTAAAATTTTCTTCATAAGTATTATTTGATATATATATTGTATTTGCGTATTCAACGACAACATAAAATGGTGTTAAGAGTCCTTCTTCTTGCGCTTCATACATTAAATTAACTGCTGTTTGAGTCACAAAATCATCATAAGAATCGTTATAAGCGAAATCGTATCTATCTGTAAGCACTATTGCAGTGTTATTAAGCGATTTGGAATAATTAAATTTATTTATTGACAAATGTAAATCTTGTTCAATTGTTGAATTTGAATTAGGAAATTCATCAGTTCCTATAGATGGTTTGCTAGCATCTGATAAATTAGTAAAAATTGAGTTTGTCCTAACAATGTTTGAATTTACTGGTCTATATTCTGAATCATAACTTGAATTTGATCTCATATGAGTTAATAATTCTGCGGCGAGAGTATAATCATTATCGGAAAAATAACTCACTATTGCTGCATGAGCAGCTAATAATGGAAGATCTGGTGTGATAGAAACAACAACTCTTTTTGCTGTAATACTTTTTGCTGAATTATTAAATAATAAATTGCTTGTTTCATAATCATCATAATCAGCAATCATTTGTTTCAATGTTAAAACAAGATTACTCATATTTTCTATTTCTTCTATATCAAGTTCGGTTGTTTTGTTTTTTTCTAAAATTGCAATTTTATTATCATAATTAGCAATCATTTTGGTTAATTCATCTTCAACTGAGTTTTCATTTTTGCTAAACAAATTTATTGTGTCAGCTATTATTTTGTTATTCATTTGCGTTTCATCAGTATTAGTCACTAATGTTGCGTTTGAATCGCTATTTATTATACCTTCTTCAGTATATTCAGATTTGTTTTCGCTAATTTTTTGTTCATTTGAAGGTTTTATTACTAAATTGCAATTATTAATAACAATTAAATTACTAATAAGAATAGCAATAGCAGCAAACATCATTGTTTTTTTAATCATTTTTATGTTCCCCTTTACAAAAAATCATTAATCAATTAAAGAAAATTATAATTCTATATTAACATATTTCGCTATTTATTAAACATTTATAAATTTTCGGATAACGTTTCATAAAGGTAGGTCGTGAAATAAAAGAAGTTCGCTATACTTATTGTTGACACACATAAGTGAGGGAACTTCCATGGACATTATACCTGCCACCACAACAAGATTTGAAGAATTTGTT
>Ga0265294_10004903_pt1 | contig 16483 bp, 18 predicted proteins | sample MunlanPumphouse3_FD_192504 | JGI IMG/M metagenome (GOLD analysis project Ga0265294, IMG submission 192504) | Groundwater microbial communities from a municipal landfill in Southern Ontario, Canada - Pumphouse #3 | ecosystem: Environmental > Aquatic > Deep subsurface > Groundwater | place...
CGTGACAAGCGCTTTGTCGGGTGCAACGGAATGGGTACTTCTGGCTTTTGCTACCTCGTGTCTGAGTGCTGCGATCTCTTGTTCCATATCGTCCACATTGTCTTTAAGACGCAAGATAATATCTACCCCCGCCAAATTCACACCCAGATCACGCGTCAGACGCAAAATCAGTTTAATCTTGTCGATATCTCTTTGGGAATAGAGGCGGATACGCCCGTTGGAGCGGGAAGGTCGTATAAGGTTCTCCCGCTCGTATTGGCGCAACGTCTGGGGATGGATATCCAAAATCTTCGCCACGATGCTTATAAGGTAAACCGGTTCGTCGTACTGATGTATCATCCTCTCCTCCTTTTATGATTTAGGTAATTTTTCTTTAAGCATCGCAACCAAAGCCGAATCAAGCTCTTCCGCCTTTGGAAGCACGATGTTGGCTTTGAGATACAAATCGCCGCGCACCTTTGTTTTACGGTTCATCGCACCCATCTCTTTGACACGAAATCTCTGTCCATTTTTGGTATTTTGCGGTACCGAGAGTTTGATCTCTTTCTCTAAGGTTTGCACACTCACTTTATCCCCGAAGAGTGCGGCATAAAGGGGTACGTCGAAAGTTTTGACGATATCGTCCCCTTCGCGTACATATTCGGGATTGGACGCTACCGTAATAATAAGAAACAGATCCCCCGCAACGCCCCCTTGCGCATGACCTTTACCTTTGACACGCATCTTTTCACCCGTTTTTACACCCGCAGGAATTTTGATGTCAAAACGCTCGCCATTGACCGAAACCGAGTGTGATCCTCCCAAAATGGAGACGCTAAAAGGGATCGTAACGTTTGTTTCTATATCAAGATTTGGGCGTTGTTGTTGCTGGAATCCGCCAAAACCGCCCCCTCCAAAAGAGCCGCCAAAGCCCGACGAACCGCCGAAGCCTCCAAAACCGCCGCCTGAGAACATCTGCCGTAAAATCTCGTCCAAATCTGACGCACCGCCGCCGTGTGCGCGGCTAAAATCGTGGAAATTCTGCCCTCCGAACATCCCATCGCCGTAACGGTCGTACTGCGCTTTTTTCTCTTTGTCGCTGAGTATCTCGTACGCAGCGTTTATCTCTTTGAATTTATCCTCCGCATCTTTCTCTTTATTGACGTCGGGATGGTATTTTCTCGCTAATTTTCTATACGCTTTTTTAATCTCCGCTTCGCTTGCGTTTTCAGAAATCTCTAACGTTTCGTATAATGATTTACCCATAGTTGTTTCCTAAAATAAATATGTTTTATTAAGCGAAATTGTATCACAAAAGTTGAGTGGATGTCAATCAATGTTATACAAGAGAAACAAAAAAACTTTAGACTAAGAATGAAAAGAGGAGCGTAGATTCAAGGCGCCTAGCGAGGAAGCGTACTCATGTACGTGACGAGCGTAGCAACGCCGAAGATGCGCTGCTATTTTCATTCTTAATGCAAGAAGTGGCGAACTTCGGAGAAGTAGAGCGACATGCCAAACTCGTTCGCCGCTTCGATGATCTCCTCATCTCGAATAGACCCGCCCGGCTCGATAACCGCGCTCACGCCCGCCGCCGCCGCCGCGTCGATAGAATCTCTAAACGGGAAAAACGCTTCGCTCGCTAACGCCGCGCCGCGTACGTCAAGCCCCATCTCTTTGGCTTTTTTAAGCGCACATTGGCTTGCATCGACGCGCGAGGTCATCCCCATGCCGACCGCTACCATTGCGGAGTTTTTCACGTAAACGACACAGTTGGATTTTGTCAGAGAAGCTACTTTGTATGCGATTTCCATATCTTTGAGCTCTTGCGCACTTGCCGCTTTTTTACTCATAAGTTTTGCGTTTTTCACCTCATCGTCGCTTACTTTGTCTGCATCTTGGTACACAAACCCGCCGTCGATATGTTTGAAATCTTTTTTGTCGTCGGCTAAAACCAATCTATCTGCACCCATCTCGAAAAGTTTAATACGTTTTTTACTTGCGAACACCTCTTGCGCCTCTTCAGTGATGCGCCCCGCGATAATAACCTCCAAGAAAATCTCGTTCATCTTCTCTGCAAGCGCTTTCGTTACCACGCCGTTGACCGCTACTACCCCGCCGAAAGCCGAAACGGGATCGCATTTGAGTGCCTCCGTATAAGCCTCGATTAAATCGTCTTTGATGGCAAAACCGCAAGGGTTTCCGTGTTTTGTGATACACACTGCGTTGGCATCGCCAAATGCCGAGGCGATCTTCACCGCGCCGCTTAGGTCGTTTAGGTTGTTAAAGCTCGCTTCCCCTTTGAGGGTTTTAAAGTTGTTTGAGTAATGGTTGTCAAACTCGTACAATGCCCCTTTTTGGTGCGGGTTTTCGCCGTAACGGGTATCCATCACTTTGCTTCCCACTACGAATTGTTTTGCGCCGAATCCGTTGTTAAAACGCTCGTTCATGTAATTGGCGATCATGCTGTCGTATGCCGCCGTATGCTCGTAGGCTTTAATCATAAAGTTGCGTCTAAATTCCAACGTATTTTTTTCGTTTTCGATCGCATCGATCACGCTTGCGTAATCGCGCACGTCGGTTACGATAATGACGCTATCGAAATTTTTTGCGGCAGAGCGCACCATTGCAGGTCCGCCGATGTCGATATTTTCGATGATCTCTTCAAAATCATCCGTTTTCTCTATAGTCGCTTTGAAAGGGTACAAATTGACACATACCAAATCGATCGCTTCTACGCCCAACTCTTTGGCTTGATCCAAATGCGATTGTTTGTCGCGGCGATGTAAAATCCCGCCGTGTACGAAAGGATTCAACGTTTTTACGCGCCCCTCAAAACACTCGGGGAATTTCGTAACCTCATCAATTTCTATGGCATGTAAGCCGTTTTCGACCAACATTTTGTAAGTTCCGCCCGTAGAGATAATCTCGTATCCGTTTTTTACCAAAGATTTACAAAAATCAACCACGCCGCTCTTGTCGCTTACGCTTACCAATGCTCTTTTTTTCATTTCTTACCTTGTGAGAATAAATTACGAAATTTTAACCTATTTGAGATAAGAAAATGGTAAACTCTACAAAATCAAAAAAGGTGTCACGAATATGAAAAATATTGCTATTTTATGTTCCGGCGGAGACGTTTCAGGGATGAACCCCGCTATCAAACATTTTGTCGAATACTCTCTAAAAAAAGGGCTTATCCCTTATCTTGTTTATGACGGATATGAGGGGCTTATCGATAACAACATCAAAAAAGCAACCTATAACGACGTAGCGGGGATTATGATTCGCGGCGGTACGGTGATAGGGAGTGCGCGCAGCAAACGTTTTATGCAAAGCGAATTTCGCGCGCAGGCAAAACGCAACCTCGATGCGCACAATATCGATATGCTCGTAGTTCTCGGCGGCGACGGTTCGTTTCGCGGGCTTCATACCTTCTACAAAGAGCACGGCATCAAGTTTTGCGGCGTGCCCTCTACCATAGACAACGACATCAATGGAACCGATTACTGTCTGGGGGTCGATACCGCGCTTAATATTATCAAAGTCGCCATCGACGCCGTGCGCGATACAGCGGCATCGTTTCGCCGTGCCTTCGTAATCGAGACGATGGGACGCGACTGCGGCTACCTCGCACTCGTCTCCCACCTCACTTCAGGCTCCGAACTCTGCCTCATCCCCGAACTCCCATACAACCTCCAAGATTACAAAGAGGAGTTTCAAAAACAGATCAAAAACGGGCGCCGCTACTTTCTCGCCATCGTCTCCGAGGGGATCAAGCAAGATGCACAGGAGATCGCCGAGTGGTTTGAAAACGAAGTGGGGATCGAGTCGCGCGTGAGTGTTTTAGGGCATATCCAACGCGGAGGCAACCCAAGCATCTACGATAGGCTTATGGCGTACAAGTTTGTCAACTATGCAATCGACGGACTGCTTGGCGAGCATGATGAGAGCGTCATCTGCTACACGAAACAAGGGTTTGTGTATCGAGCCATCGACGAGGTTGCAGGGCATATTAAGCCCCTTGACCCCGAACTTATCTCCTACCTTTCCTAGAGTCTTGGCATGTACCTTTTAAGCTACTATGTTCCCTCACATGCCAAAGAAATAACCAAAGAAGCGCTCTTTGAGATAGGGGTGGGGATGTTTGAAAACTACGAACAATGTGCTTTTGAAACCCTCGGCACGGGGCAATTCCGACCCGTACAGGGAGCGAACCCCCACATCGGCACGCTCGACGTGCTTGAGCGAGTCGAAGAGTACAAAGTAGAGATGATCTGCCCCGACCACCTCATAGCCAAAGCGGTCGCAACCCTCAAAGAGGCGCATCCCTACGAAGAGGTCGCCTACGGGGTTTTTAAGATGGAGGAGTTTTAAGTTAATAACGAGAACTCTCTTCTTTAAAGTTCTTCGTTTTCTATCGATTCAAGTAGTGCAATTATTTTAGCGTCCGATATGCTTTCTTGATCTGATTTTGAATAGATTGTTAAGAGATGAACACTAGATGCTTTGTCCACGTAATAGGTAACCACTCGAAAGCTTCCGCTCTTGCCTGTCGGTACACTTGAGTTTGGAATTCTTATTTTATAGCAGTTACCGAATAGATGCACCCCTTCGTAAGGATCTTTTTCCAGCCGAGTGACTAACGTTACAATATCGATTTTGATTTTTTTATACTTTTTGGCAAGTTTTTTGGTATTTTTCTTAAATTCATCAAGAACTAAGACGTTATAACTCATTTAAAAAATCTCTTGCTCTCTGAGGCTCGACATTTCCCTGCTTCACCTCTCTTAGCTCCTCTAAGGACGTTCTAAGACTTGCTAAGACGTCTATATCGTCCGAATCGATTCTCTCAATAGATACACCGTCATTTTTAAAATGTTGCAGCATCCAAAAAATTTTCTCGGCAATGCTACCGTCTTGAATTTCTATATTAAGCCTAGTCATCACCGCAATCCTTTATTTTTCTTTTCGCATTATAACAAAAGCTCGTAAAATGCTTCTAACACGACATGCCAAGGTGTGTAAAAGACTCTTCTCTAATTCCCCAAGCGTTTGAGTGCCTCTTCTTTATCTAAGTCATGATTAAAAACTGGCGCTTTTTCATCAACTTTTTTTACTAATTCGTTTTTAAACTCCGTAGCCGTATGTCCCGTTTCATGCGAGTAAACGATATATATCCCCACAACCAAACCTATAAACGCCATAACCCCGTGATTTGTTCGCAGCATCGAAAATACAAAAAACGCTATGAGCAACAAAGCCCCGTAATACATCATTCCGTCCATATCTTACTCCTTTGATCAACTATTGCACAAGCTTTCATTTTTTTTCATTATTATACATACTTCAGGCAATATCTTGGCATGTTGCATCTAAAATTAGACTTCTTTCATAACCCGTAAACTTGATTCCGTCTCGCGTACGGAATGACGGAGTAGACCATCTTTCGTCACCCTGAACTCGATTCAGGGTCTAGGTTTTGCAACAACTCTATTGTAGTAAATGCAGGAGCAACGAAAATTTTTCACTTCTCCGCCCTTGGCATGCCAATAACTTCGCCATTCTCGATGCAGTAAGCACTCAGCATCCCGTAGCCTTCCTCTTTTTTATAGCAGCCCGTGTCGATGTTGGCGTAGTTGTTTGCTTCGTCTATGCCAAAGGGTTGCGGGGTGTGTCCGAAGATGTTAAAGATTCTAACGCTTGCATCGGGGTTGCGTCTGCTTGTAGTAGCGGTTTTATGGAACATGCCAAACATCGCTTCGCTGTTGCGCAGCTCCCATACGCTCCCTAGCGAGGCGTGGGAGACAACAACGTCCAATCCGTTTTTTTGCAACGGCAACTCCAAATAGGTAGGCAATCCCTCCATCCATGCCATATCCTCTTCAAAAACCCTTAAAGCTTCTTTGAACTCTTTTACTTTTTGGTACGTTGCACCTTTTTTTTCCAAAAGTCCGTAGGAGAGCAAAGCTTCGATGCCGCCGTTGCTACACCAAAAGTTTCCTAGATCGAGCATAGAACCGCTGTGGTACGCTTCAACCACCAAGCGCCCGTAGGTGAACATCAGCTCTTCATGGTTCCCCATTACGCACGCATATTTCCCCTCCCGCACGAACGCTACCACTTCGCGACTCTGCATCCCTCGATCTATCAAATCACCCACAAATAGGAGCGTAGCATCTTCGGGGAGCTGTTTGATAAGTGCGCAAAGGGTTGCATAGTGGCCGTGAACGTCGCCTATGACATAGTGCATCGCAGTCACCTTTTGAATTTTTTTCGGAAGATTATAGCAAGAAAAGAGGCTTGGCATGTAGCTCTTTAGAGTTGCAAAAACAGCTTCTCACCCTTATGCCACTTCGCTCTTTCGTTGCAGAAGGTTTTGTGATTGCATTTTTTCGTGGAGAGATTCGGCACTGAGTTCCAAAGAGTTTTTCCAGCACAACGCACCGAAATCTATAAAACAAGATTTAAAATAGTTCCTATCTCGCAAAGGTTGCGTCAAGACGGTTTGCTTCTCCAAGAGATAGGAAAAATCAAAAACGCCGAATGTTTCGTTTGAAAAATGAAGTTCCAAAGTGTAATCGTGAAGGTAAACAATTTTTACGAGACTAATCATTATCTGCTCCTTGAATTTTTTCTAACGGCTCAAAGTTTTGCGCAAGTTCCCAATCTTTATAGAGTTCACTTTGATGGTTTACGATCCATTCCGATACAAGTTTTTCTGCTTTTTTAGGCAGTGAACCTTTGAGAATAGCGCCGTTGTCTATGCTCATAAGCGCGACATACCCTTGATACTCTACATGAATATGTGCAGGGGGATAATCGTCGTGATACATGCGAATAGAGATACCGAAAAAGTAGGAAATCACGGGCATATATCGCAACCTTTTTATAAAGCATTCCGACAATTATAACCAAAGTAGTGCAAAAAATCTTGGCATGTAGCGCTTTGCCACATGCCATAGAAATAGTAAGAAATCTTAGAGGTCTCTCTCGATCGCTCTTTTGAAGGTGTTGTAGTAGTTGTCTTGAAGCTGCGTCATGTTCATGGAAACATCGTTGATGGCCACTTTATCGCCGCCGATTGTTCCGATTTTTTCACATGCCAAGCCGCCTAGCATCGCTTCAAATGCCGCTGCATTTTCGGGTTTAACCTCGATGATAGCGCGTGAGAAACTCTCGGCAAAGATGTCGCGCGGATCGTTTACGCTCATTTTGACGTCACATCCAAGACCGCTAACAGCCGCCATTTTAGCTAAAGCTATCGCCACACCGCCGCTGCTTGCATCTTTTGCACATGCCAAGAGATGTTTTTTATTTGCTTCGATTACCAAATCCCAAAGAGCAAGCTCTTTTTTGTAGTCGATTTCAGGAAGCACACCCGCAACTTTGCCGCAAATCTCTTTCATATAAAGCGACCCGCCGAACTCCGATTTTGTCTCACCTACAAGGTAAAGAAGGTTTCCTTCTTTTTGAAAACTCGACATAAGGACGTTGTTTTGATCGTCGTTTACCCCTACCGTAGCGATGGAAGGAGTCGGGAATACCGATACGCCGTTTGTTTCGTTGTAAAGCGAAACGTTTCCGCCGATTACGGGAGTGTTAAGCTCGGCACATGCCTCTTTGATCCCCAAACACCCTTGTCCGAACTGCCACATAACTTCAGGGTTCTCAGGGTTTCCGTAGTTCAAACAATCGGTAATCGCCAAAGGTCTCGCCCCGCTCATCGCCACGTTTCTGCCCGCTTCGATAACCGCAGCAGCCGCGCCCCCTTTAGGGTCGATGTAGCAGTAGCGCACGTTACAGTCCGCACTCATCGCAAGCGCTTTGCCGTTTTCTTTTACGCGGATCACCGATGCATCGAGCATCCCGCCTTTTTTGATCGTGTTGGTTTGTACCATCGAATCGTATTGCGTGTAGATCCACGATTTATCGACCACTTCCATCGATTTTGTAAGTTTCTCGAATGCCTTTTGGTTACCGACTTTTGCAAAATCGTTGATCGTAACGTCTTTGATAGCCGCCAAATATTTCGGCTCACTCATCGGGCGGCGCAATACGGGCGCTTCTTCGCTCACCGGATCAACCGGAACCTCTGCACACTTTTCACCGTGCCAGAAAAGTTCCATTTTCCCCGTATTTGTTACCTCTCCGATAACCGCGGCATCCAAATCCCATTTTTCAAAGATTTTGATGATCGCCTCTTCGCTCCCTTTTTTTGCACAAAGGAGCATACGCTCTTGGCTTTCTGAGAGCATAAACTCATACGGTTGCATCCCCTCTTCGCGCGCAGGAACACGGTCAAGATGCATAATCATCCCGCTTCCCGAACGCCCTGCCATCTCAAACGAAGAAGAGGTTAAACCCGCCGCACCCATATCTTGGATACCTACAACGTAGTCTGTTTTAAAGAGTTCCAGACATGCCTCTAAAAGAAGTTTTTCGGTAAAAGGGTCACCCACTTGTACCGTCGGGCGAAGCGATTTTGACTCCTCGGTAAAGCTATCGCTACTCATAACCGCACCGCCCAGACCGTCGCGTCCCGTTTTTGCACCTACGTAGATTACGGGGTTGCCGATACCGTCCGCTCTTCCGTAGAAAATCTCATCGCTTTTTGCAAGACCAAGCGTAAACGCGTTAACCAAAATATTTCCGTTGTAGCACTCATCGAAGCTTGTTTCGCCGCCGATGGTCGGAACACCCATACAGTTTCCGTAGCCGCCGATACCGCCGACTACGCCGCGAACAAGATATCTTTGGTGTGCCGCCGTTTTAGAATCACTAAGCACGTCCCCAAAACGTAGTGCATTAAGGTTGGCGATAGGGCGCGCACCCATAGTAAAGACGTCGCGCATAATCCCGCCGACACCCGTAGCAGCTCCCTGATACGGCTCGATAAAGCTCGGGTGGTTGTGCGATTCCATTTTAAACACCGCCGCATACCCGCCGCCGATGTCGATAACACCCGCATTTTCACCCGGACCTTGGATAACCCACGGTGCTTTCGTCGGGAAACCGCTCAAGTGCACTTTTGATGATTTATACGAACAGTGCTCACTCCACATAGCGGAAAAAATCCCGATCTCTACGAGGTTCGGCTCACGCCCCAAAATCTTTTTGATATGCTCGTAATCGTCATTGGAAAGTTTGTGCGATGCTAATACTTTTTGTATATCTGGCAGTTGTTGGCTCACGGGTAAATCCTGAAATGTTGATTTTTTGGTTTTTAAACGCGCATTATATCTTAGAAGTGGTAAAAGTAGTTTTAATGGAAGGCAAAATCTTTTTTAGTGCGGATATTTTTTTTAAGCGAAAAGATGTTTTTATAAAAAATTGCGACGATCTCAAACTCTTTCTTGGCATGTGCCAAACGGAGCACGAACTCATCCCCTTCTTTCTTGCCGAGCATACTTTTTGCAAGCGGAGAGTGCACCGAAATCAGCCCGTTTTCGGGTTCTGCTTCTAAAACGCCGCACAGTGTGAAGAGTTCCTCTTCGTCCGTTTCAAGATTGCAAATACGCACGCTGCTGCCAAACCCTACACGCTCGTGCGCGTGCAAAGAGGGATCGACGATATGTGCTTTTTGCATCATAGAATTGAGATAAAAAAGCCTTTTGTCGATATGGCGCAATTTCTCTTTTGCCGCTTGGTAATCGGCGTTTTCGCTGCGATCGCCGAGTGCGGCTGCGACCAATTTTTCGTGAGCGACTTTAGGTTTTTCAACCTCGAGAAGAAACTTAAACTCCTCTACCAAAAGGTCGTACCCCTCTACGCTCATAGGCTCTTTCACTGCGTCTACTCTTGAAAACCGATGATGTAGTAGGTTTCTTTTCCCTCTACTTTGAGTAAAGAAGCCTTAAACTTTTCACTAAAGTGCTCGATCTTCTCGTGCGCTTCTTCTACTACCTCGGGACTTACCTCGCCGATCTTGATTTTAAAATAATCGTTTGTGTTGGACATAGCAACGTAAGAGCCGTCCACCTTAAGAGAGTTATGCAAATCTATGACGTGCTTAATAAGCTTTCCATACCCTTTCGTGTTGTTTTCTATCTTTTCTAGTTGCGCGGTGAGTGCGCTGTTGGGTGTGTATCCTAACTGCGTCAAAACTGCTTCTCTCTCCATAATCTCTTCATTCCTTTGGTTAAAATTTTTAAAAATAATAACAATATTTTGTAAATATTCAGAATTATTTTTAGAACACTAAACTATAATAGCGCACTTACGGAAAAATTAGAATGTGAGAAAGATTATGAATGAAGCTATACTCAAAAAAATAAAGCAGCTTCCGCCGCTTCCCGAATCGGCTTTTGCAATCGAGGCCGTGTACCAAAATCCCGACAGCACTTTTAACGATATGGTTAAAATCCTCGAAAAAGACCCTCTTTTGACGGCGGATATTTTAAAAGCCGCCAACTCTCCCCTTTACGGCTTTTCCAGAGAGATCAACGCCATCAGCCAAGCGGTCAGCCTCTTTGGCATGGGAACGGTGCGCGGGTTTGCCCTTGCGAGTATCGTAAAAAAAAGCTTTACACTCGATCTCTCCCCCTACGGCATTACATCCTCGATGTTCTCCACTCTCTCAAAGCGCCAACATGCCCTTACCACCGCATGGTGTATTCGCCGCGAGAATAAGCTTATGGGCGTTCTCTCCCCTGCCGCATTTCTCGTTGAGATAGGCAAAGTGCTTATTTCGCAGCAGATCATAGCCGATAAATCCCAAGAGGCATTTCGCGACGCGCTTAAAGAGTCCCAAAACGTCGAAGAATCGGAGAGAAAAATCGTCGGTGCCGACACCGCGGAGGTGAGTTCGAGCATCTTTGAACACTGGCGCTTTGAGGAGAGTCTCGTAGACGTAATCCGCAACTGTCTCCACCCCCAAGAGGCACAGCCCGAGCTCCAAAGATCGGCGCAAATTCTCCATGTAGTGCGAACCTCTTTGCAAATAAACGGACAAACCACCGATGCAACGGTTGCAGAAGCAAAAAAACTGATCGAACAATACGGTCTTGATCTTCCAAGCTACGAAAAAGCTCTCGAGCATATAAACGATTCCGAGTGAAATCTCTTCTTATCAGCCTTACCCTTGGTCTTAGCGACCAAGATATCTCGCAAGAACAACGCCCGCATATCGATGCATGGCATGCCAAAGGGTACCTTACCCACAAAGAGAACGTTTACAAATTTCATTCAAAATTCCGTGCGGGAACCCTCGGGCTTGTGCAAAACAACACCGCCTACCTTAACGTAATCGGCGAAATCACGCGCGATTTGTTTATAGGGGAGAGCGACCTAAACAGCGCCAAAGCGGGGGATCTTGTTATCGCCCAGCGTCTTTTGGGCGTGCGCGGTACCCCTGCGGCAAAAATCGTGGAGATTGTAGGGCGTGCACTTAGTTACAGCGTCGCCTATGTTCTTATAAAAGAGGGGCACAAATCGCTTGTGGATATCAAAACCGACTATCCTGCGGGGATAGAGATCGAAAAACAAACCTTTGCGGAGTTTCAAGAGGGGGATGTTTTTAAAATCAACAACCAAGACGGAACCATCATGGAGAAACTCGGAAATCTGAGCGACCCCAAGGTGGACGAAAAAATCGTTTTGGCGCAATACAACAAACACGACGCGTTTGAAGAGGATGTTTTAAAAATCGCTTCCTCTTTTGGCGAAGTAGATGCTTCCAAACACCCAAATCGCGTCGATCTTCGCAAACTCCCTTTTTGTACCATCGACCCCGTCACCGCAAAAGATTTCGACGATGCTATTTACTGGGACGATGCAAATACCACCCTCTATGTTGCCATTGCAGACGTGAGCGAGTACGTCACCCCCTTCGGTGCCATCGACAACGAAGCGATCTACAGAAGTTTCTCGATCTATCTGCCCCATCGCTCTATTCCGATGCTGCCGCGCCAACTGAGCGAAACACTCTGTTCGCTTCAGCCTCACGTCGATCGTCTCAGCTACGTTTTTGAGATGAAGCTCGATCTTGGAACCTTAGAGACGGTTGAATCTAAAGTGTACGAAGCGATCATCCATTCCCAAAGACGCTTTAATTACGAAGAGATAGACGAATTTTTGGAAGGGAAACTTCAAGCAAAAAACAAAGAGGAAGAGGTGATATTTGCCTACCTCAAAAAACTCAAACCGCTCACCGATGCCCTTAAAAGAAAGAGGCTTAAAGTGGGGTACGATTTCCGCTCCAACGAGCTTGAAATGTTTTTGGACGAGGAAAATAACCTGACCCATACTACCTACGCCGAGGAGACCCCTTCCCACGCACTTATCGAGGATTGTATGCTTTTAGCCAACAAAGCCGCGGCATCGAGATTTGATCGCGGGGTATTTAGGATCCACGAACCGCCGAGCCAGCTAAAGCTGCAAACACTCTACCAAGAACTCGCAGGGATAGGGATGTCGATCGATATAAAAAACTCTATTAAAGAGACCATCACCGATATCCAAAAACAAGCCAAAGAGATGGGGCTGCAATCGGAGGTCGATACCCTCATTATCCGCTCGCAAATGCAGGCACGCTACGCCCCTTTTAATGCAGGGCATTTCGGTTTGGGCTTTGAAGCGTATACCCATTTTACGTCCCCTATCCGCCGTTATTCCGACTTGATCGTGCATCGGCTTCTTAAAGCGATCGCCAACAACGATACGACGGAGAGTTCTTACGTACTGCGCAATATCGAAGCACTTTGTATGACGATCAGCGAAAAAGAGCGCGAAGCAAGCACCATAGAAGTGGAATTTATGGCAAGAAAATTTGCCCGTTGGGCGGCGCTGCATATCGGAGAGAGCTTTAAAGCACGCATTATCTCCACCACCCCAGAAGTCAAAGCGGAGCTTCACGACGAGATTATCGGCGCTTACCTTAACGTGATTTCGGGCGACACCGTCGTGCTTTTTGAAGATATAAATGCGGTGATAGAAAAAGTCGATATCCCCAAAGCAAAAATCTACGTCAAAGCTCTCAAAAGGGAAGATTAAGCGTGTATAAAAACGAGCTTGATAAACATATCCAAAACAAAACCCTTTCAAACTGCTTTATCCTCTACGGAGAGAGTAGCTTTCTTATCGATTACTACACCCGAACACTCAGTGATGTAGAGGAGAGTTCAACCCTTTCGTTTTATTTCGACGAGTACAACTTTGCAAGCGCCAAAGCGCATCTTAGCCAATCCTCCCTTTTTGGGGACAGAAGCGTTCTTATTATCAAAAGCGAAAAAAAGCTTCCAAAATCGGAGCTCGACACTTTCATCGACCTGTGCGAAAAAAATAAAGAAAACGTCTTCATCTACGCCTATTACGGAAGCGACCACAAAAGCTATGCAAAAACAAAACCCTCGGTGATGAGCGTACGTTTTTTCCATCCCAAAGATTTTGAAGCGCAACAGATCGTGATGCAAGTAGCCGCCGTAGAAAATGTAAAAATCGACAAATACACCGCCGCCCACCTGCTTAATATCCATAGTGGCGACGTTGCCTTGGCATGTAACGAAATAGAAAAATTCAGCGTTTACGAGCGCCCTATTACTACCAAAGATATCGACGATTTGGTATTTGGTTTGGGAGAGGTGAATCTGGATGATTTTATTAAAAAGCTTCTTGCAAAAAAAGATTTCAAAGAGGATCTTGCCAATATTTTAGAACACGGCGAGGATGAGATTCGCGTTCTCACCGCTATTACCAGCTATATCACCCAGCTGTATATGTTCCATATCTACATCCGCATCAACGGTGCACCGAATGCTTTAGAGATTCTCGGATACCCTGCCCCGCCGCAGATCGTAGAACAAAAAGCGAGCCAATCGATCAAGATCAAACCCCACACCTACTACAAGCTCCACGAACTGCTTTTGGAGAGCGAGCTGAAAATGAAATCTGCCAACGTAGATAAAGATGCCGTGCTTCTCTCTACGCTTATACAACTACAACAACTTCTTTAAAATTCATGGCATGTAGTAGCATATCATGGCATGTCATGAAAAAAAATGATACCAATATGCTAGAAGCGAAGCGATCTAGCAAATCATGGCATGTAAGCCCTAAAAACTAAAAGAGTGATGGAAATTCAAGGAGTCTAATGGGAAACGCACATCGATACATGAAAAGCGAAGCGAATTCAAAAATCATGGCATGTAAGCCCTAAAAACTAAAAGAGTGATGTAATTGCAAGGCGCACAATGAGGAAGCGTACATCGGTACATGAAAAGCGAAGCGAATTCAAAAATCATGGCATGTAAGCCCTAAAAACTAAAAGAGTGATGTAATTGCAAGGCGCACAATGAGGAAGCGTACATCGGTACGCGACGAGTGAAGCAACGCAGCAAGTGCGTCGCTATTTTAGTTTTTAGAAGTGTCTACGATTTTGTTTGCTGCAATCCATGGCATCATGGCGCGAAGCTTAACACCCGTTTGCTCAATCAATGAAGCTCTTGCATTTGCACGCTCAGCGTTCATTCTTGGATATCCTGCTTGACCTTCAAGGATAAAGTCTTTCGCGAATCTACCGTCTTGAATCTCTTTTAAGATCTCTTTCATAGCAGCTTTTGACTCGGCATTGATAACACGTTTACCCGAAACATAATCCCCGTACTCGGCAGTGTTAGAGATAGAGTAACGCATATCTGCGATTCCACCTTGGAACATTAAGTCAACGATAAGTTTAAGTTCGTGTAAACACTCAAAATATGCAAGTTCAGGTGCATAACCGGCTTCCGTTAATGTCTCAAAACCTGCTTGAACAAGTGAAGCAGCTCCACCGCAAAGAACAGCTTGCTCTCCGAAAAGGTCGGTTTCCGTCTCATCTTTGAAAGTTGTTTCTATAATTGCAGTTCTACCGCCGCCGATAGCACAAGCGTATGAAAGCGCTAACTCTTTTGTAGTTCCTGAAGGGTTTTGTCCAACAGCGATAAGGTCGGGGATACCGCCGCCGCGAACGAATTCTGAACGTACCGTGTGACCCGGTGCTTTTGGAGCGATCATTGTAACATTGATGTCGGCTCTTGGGTGGATTCTTCCGTAGTGGATGTTAAAACCATGACCGAATGCAATAGTTGCACCTTGTTTTAGGTTTGGCTCGATCTCGTTTTTGTATATTTCAGCTTGGTTTTCATCCGGTAAAAGGATCATAACCACATCAGCGTATGCAGAAGCTTCGGCTACCGTCATAACTTTGAAACCTTTTGTTTCAGCTTTTGCCCAAGAAGAACCGCCTTTTCTCAAACCTACAACAACCTCTACACCGCTGTCTCTTAAGTTTTCAGCGTGTGCGTGACCTTGAGAACCAAACCCGATCATCGCAACTTTTTTGCTTTTGATCAGTTCGATATTACAATCTTTGTCATAGTAAACATTTAATGCCATCATATTTCCTTGCATAGTATAAGCTCAAAGGCTCAAAAAATTTTTCGCATTATACTCAAATAAACTATAAATTTTTATTAGTCCAAACTTATACAAAAATGAAATTTTTCTCTCTTAATTTTTGAGCATGTATAATTGTCGAAAAAATTGAGGGATTTCTATGAAAAAATACAACCTGTTTAAAGAGATTATTATCGTCGACAAGCCCGCACTGCTCCATGCCGTCAACGCTTCCAAAGAGTTTGCGATCGACATCAAAGGCACGATTGTACATGCGCCCTACGATCCGAAAAAAGTTCTTATTTTTCGCGGCAAACATACCCCCGAGCCTCTCCAAGCGCTCATGCCAAAGAGTACCCCTTCTCTAGGGTCGGTCTTAGGCAAAAACTACCAACTCGTAGAGGATGAGGATCGCGTCCTTATTAAGGCGTTTTCAAACTGGCAGGAGATTATTGGGCTAAATCTCTCCAACGCGTCCTACGACGATACGACGGCAGACGGCGTCAGCGAGTTTTCGTGCAAAGAGCTTGAAGATATAGGCTGGCATGCCACGGAGTTCAACATAGACTACCGAATGCTCGTCGAGGAGCTTGAAGAGAGATGCGAGGGAATTTTACTCTGCATCGAACAAGAGAATCCTTACCAATTCAGCGGTCTCGGATTTTTAAGCGACGACGCACATGCCAAAGAAGTATTGTTAGATTTTTGCAAAAAAAAGATTAGAGAGTTGATGGAAAACGACGAAGCTTACGCACCGCAAAACCTCACCGACGACGAGAGGGAAGCGGCGCAATTCTTCGGATTGCTGCACACATAGAGAGGCTACGCTCTCTCTAGCTTTACTCGGCTGCGACTTTCCATTCGTCGTTTATAAGTTTAAGGACAAACACTTGGCTTGTTTTATGATTTGAAACACTTTTTGTCGTAGCATCGATATCTGCGATCTTCGTCGTTTCTTTGCAGTTGACATCTTTTAAAAGCGCGATATTTTTTTCAAATTCGCTTTTACCGAAGTCGGTTGCGAGTGCGGCTTGCAACATAACGTCCACTTGGTTGAGCGCCTCTGCAAACTCGGGTTCGGCGTACTGCTTCATCCCTTGAACGTCACCTTTTTTTGCAAGTTCGCACATTG